>Ga0209451_10050_pt1 | contig 24314 bp, 22 predicted proteins | sample Arccon1NAG2MetaG_FD_184743 | JGI IMG/M metagenome (GOLD analysis project Ga0209451, IMG submission 184743) | Archaeal communities from Yellowstone National Park, Wyoming, USA - Archaeal consortia 1 (NAG2) MetaG (SPAdes) (version 2) | ecosystem: Environmental > Aquatic > Thermal springs >...
CTCCTCTGCTAGTTAACCAGTGTTCGAAGACGTAGAAGGGGAACATTAGGGTATATCTCGTTATGACGTTCTCGTCGTACTTGTGCCAATCCCTCTTGTACTTACTCTTTCCCATGGGTAATACTCGACATAATTATTTATAAATTTTTGTATAATTCTGAAGTAGCCCACAAAGCATTATTTCGTAAAATTTCTCATATGGAGAAAAGTGCTGCAAATAAGCTATTGAGATTAAAAAAGGATAGTTTAATATAGTCTCTTTCATATTAACTGCAATGCTTCTATTCAATTAAATTGTTGATAAGATTCTTACTAGACACTTCTGCTTTAACCTCTAACAATGCTATGTGTGAATTCAATCACTGTGAAGACTTTCTCGGTTAGACTGCGTTACAAATTCAATGAAAATTACTATATCTGTAGTTTCCGTAAATTCTATGCTAAATGAGGAGTTTTTAGCTTAATAGGTGCAAACTTTTTCCACATTCAATATCCACAGATTACTATAAGCGTTTCAGCAATATGAGGAATACATTTTAATAATAATATTTCCAGAAATATCTATTTGATATTAAGTTTTACAAAAACAATCATCCCAAATATTGAGAGGTCTTTAGAGTAAAGTTATACCCTGGTTATCATGGAAAATTCTTAACATTACTTAGAGTAGAGACTTTCTTAATTAAATCTTTATGCTTTATTATAAGGCCCTTTTTCATTAAATAATTTTCATTAAATAAAAAACTTTTTCTATGATTTATTCTGAAGATGATTATTTTATGGATTCTAGAGATAAACCAAATTAAGGCCCTTATTCTAGCTAACGCCATGTGGCTTTTCTTTCTATATATAATGTCTATAAGTATACTTCCTAAAAAGTAAAAAAATATTTTATGGATTCTCGGAATAAGAAAACTAGAATCAAAATTTTTAAAGATAAAATATAATCTTCTACTTTCTAGATAATATACAAGTCTTTTTTCCCTTTCTTTTGTGAATTTCGAAAAGGAGCCATGTTCATGATGAAATACTGTTGCAGAAGAAAGATACACTATACGTTTACCCTTCTTTATTGCTCTATAACATAGATCTGTTTCATCATAACCATAAAAGTACTCGTTATCAAAACCATTTAGCTCGCTAAAGATTTCTCTACTCATTCCAATTGCAGCACCTTTAGCATAAAGTATATTATGATCTATTTCGTCTATTTCCTTCACATCTTCTCCTTTAAATAACTCAAATGGATATCCTAATTCATCTATTGCACCACCTGCAGCATCAATTCTTCCATCATCTCTTATTAGTTTTAATTGAACTATAGAATCTGTATTTTTTTCAATAAAACTAATAAATTTCTCTAAAGTATCTTCAGTTAACTCTGTATCGTTATCTAAAAATAATAGAAACTTGCCACTTGAAGCTTCTACACCCTTATTTCTGCAATACGCTAAACCAAGATCTTTGGTAATATTAACCAATTTTAAATTTCCAGATATTGAATTGCTATCATCTACTACTATAAGTTCAAAATCTTTATATGTAGATCTATTTAGAGAAGATATTAATCTAGGTAGATTCTCTTTTCCTTTAACATTTACCACTATAATGCTAAGCTTAACCATATGCAGATTTACCTTCGTTATTCTTTAAATATCTTAGTTTTTAAATATCTTTTTATGATAGCTCGCCTTACTGAGGTAAATTCTTCGTATCCAAATACCTGATCTCCTAACATTTGTAAAAATACGTTACCTTGATTACTTATCTCCTTTATATATTTTCTCTTGGTAGCAACATATTTTGCTTCTTTAAAAAGTGATAAAAGTGCCTTTATTTGCGCTAACCTATTAGGGCCTTTAAAAGATTGAACAAACCTAATAATATATAAGATTGGGAATATAGTTAATAACTGTGATAAATCATAGTATGTAAGTAAAAGTAACATTTGATTTCTTAATGTTAAATAAGACGTAAAAGGAGACGGTAATTTCTTAAAAGTACCGTGAGCTTCATGATGTACCTTAGATTTAGGAACCATTAATATTTTATAACCTGCTCTGTATAATCTCCATGATAATTCTGTATCTTCCCAATAAAAGAAATAATGTTCATCAAATCCCCCTACTTTTAGTATTTCTTCCCTTCTCACCAAAGCTGAAGCTGTAGAGAACCAAGGAATTAACCTAGGCTGTTCGCCATAAGGCCAGTCCGTGTATAAGCTTTGTACAGCCGCTATTTTATCATCTGATGTAATAGTTTCAACTAATGGATCTAACCAATCTGGTGGAGTCCAAACATCATTATCTAAAAACGCTATAAATTTATTTTTAAAAGTTTTTAACGCGACATTTCTTGCATAAGCAGGACCATAATTTTTATCCAAGGAAATTAGTCTTACACCCAAAGATTTTACATATTCTTTACTGCTATCATTTGATCCATTATCTACTACTACTACTTCTTTGTAAGGGTATCTAGTTTCTAAAACTGATGTTAAATATTTCTTTAATAATTCGAGCCCATTATAGTTTAAAACAACTATAGGTATTTCTTCCATCATAGTTATTACCACATAAAGACTTTTAAACTAAAATAGTTAATGATAAATCATATTGAGAATAGTACAAGCAACACCATTCTATCATCCAATAGTAGGCGGAGTCGAAAAGGTTGTTAAAAAGATTTCTGAATTTTTAGTAAAAAAAGGTTACGAAGTTATAGTTGTCACATATAATAGAGATAGGAAGCATATAGCTAATTTTGCGCCAATTGAGGAGATAAATGGAGTAAAAGTAATCAGAGTTAAACCCTTAATAATGTGGTCTCACGGTAGTTACTCTCCATCTATTTCGACAATTGTAAAATCATTAAACCCAGATATAGTTCATGTTCATGTATGGAGGCATCCTCATGTCCTTCAACTAAGAAATATTGATAGTATAAGGGTTTTGCAGCCACATTCTCCATTTTATATAAGAGAACAAGTAGGATATATTACTTTTATCTATTATAAATTAATAGATAAAATAGGGAAAAATATTATTAAAAAATATAATATCATAAGCATGACCCCATTAGAACGAGAAATATTATATAGAAAATTTAATATTAATTCAGAACTTATTCCTAATGGCGTTGATGATGAATTGTTTTCGATAAATTCTAAAGGGGATAATTACTACTTTTATATAGGAAGAATAAGTAAAGAGAAAAATATTTTAACTATGCTTAAGGCGTATAAGCTTTCGGGAATTACTCGACCATTAATCATAGCAGGTCCAGATAATGGATTTGCAAAGGAAATTAGTAGATATATTGAAATTAATAATATAAACGTTAAATATTTGGGAGAAGTATCAGAGAAAGATAAAATAGATTTGCTATCAAAATGCAGGGCTTTAGTTAATCCTAGTCCATATGAAGGGTTTGGTTTAACACTGTTAGAAGCTCAAGCAATAGGTAAACCTGTAATAATTACGGGCCATGGAGGTCAAGAATTTGCAGCTCCACCTGGTAAATCAAGTATAAGAGCTGAAAATGATGCCGAGAGTTTAGCTAAAGCTTTTATACAAATGGAAGATGAAGTTCTATATAAGAAATTGTCTGAAGGAGCAAAAAATTGGGCTAAAAATTTTAGATATAGCATGATTCTTGATAAATATTTAAAGTTCTATAAAAATCTATTAACTATATAACTATCTTTAAAAGGATATTAGTCATATTTAAATTTTAAGTCTTGAATCTGCCAATTAAACAATAAAGCTTTTTAGATACTCTTCTAAAATATCTTACAAATGTATAAATTGCTTTATATTAATGTGGGAAATCCTGCTGTTTCTGGAGCAACAACAATTGTAACAGAACTACTATCACGACTACCTATGCTAGGAGTTAAAGTTGATTTAATAGAGCTACTCTTTAAAGAAGAGGAGGGTTTATTAGAAAGATATCCAGAACTTAAGGATAAAGTAAATGTTATAGATATTATTAGGATTCCTTATTCTTATAATTTAGCTGGTAGATTTATTAGATATATATACAAGAATATTATACTAAAGCAAAAAATTAGGAACTTAATGGATAATTATGATTTTATCATTGGAATAAACACGGCTAAAAGTATAAGAATGCTTTATTTAGAACCTTTTATTACATTTCCATTATATAAACATTATCTTAATTTAATACGAATTACAAATATAATAGATGGAACTGCTTGGTTCATAGATTTAGTTAAAGGATTCAGAGAATCAAAGAAGAGCAAATTAAATATATGTGTAGGTAGTGTACTAAGTAAAATGGTTAAGACTAAATATGGAATAGAATGTGAAGCCTTAGATCCACCTGGTGGTGTAGATCTAAATCTAGTTAAAAGTGTAACTCCTTTTCCAGAAAATTTTGACGCAATACATCTAGCTAGGCAAGGCTTTATGAAGGGGACACCAGAGGTAATACAGATTATGAAAAATCTAAAAAAATATGGCTACAAAAAATTTGCAATTATAGGAGGCCAAGATTATGGATTTGATATTAACACATACTTAGATGATAAAGCTATAGTCTATTTTGGTGAGATATTAGATAAAAAACGAATCTATTCTATTTTAAAGTCATCTAAAATCTTTATTTATCCCACTCATGTAGACTCATTTGGAATAGTTATTGCAGAGGCATTAGCTTGTGGTGTTCCAGTAATAGCATATGATTTACCAGCAATCAGATATTATTATGGAAATTGTGAAGCTGTAAAATTAGTGAAAGAAGGTGATGTAGAAGGAATGGTCTCGGAGGCATTGAAAATTATTAAGGATAATGAATATTATAAATCATTAGCCTTTAAATGCATATCTAAATATACATGGGATAAGGTAGCTGACTCGTTTGTTCAAATCTTGCATAAATTTAAGAAAGAATTTTCTTTAGAATACCAGCTATAAAATTGAGAGATGAATTTTGAACTACAGATAAAATTATATTTATTTCCTGCTGATTTATTATTTTAATTTTTACATATATTTTATATGAGATTATGATTAAAAATATATCAAGAACTATACCAAACATATTATTTATAAAAAGAACAGGAAGCAAAAATATACTTGTAGCCAAATAGATCTTTATTACATCCTTTATCGGCAATTGGTAGTTGTAATTCTTTTTAACAAATGAGAGAGATATTATATATCCGGGAATCCATCCCAGCCAGTTGCTAATGAAATATCCGATGTAACTAAATTTAGGAAGCATAAAGAGAAGTAGCAGAACATAAAATACTATATTTATTAAATTTGTTCTAGCTACTAATTTGGAATAGCCTTGAAATAGAAGTAAAGAGTTTATAATTGAAGTTCCAGCAGCAGTGGTAATTAAAGGATTTATTAACGATAACCTTAAAAACAACGGAGCTAAAGTATATTGAGAGCCTGCGAGAACATAAATTATTTGATAAGCTAGATATTCAACTGATATAAGAATAGGTAATTGTAAAATAATATTTAATTTATATAATTCATTAGTTACTTTAACTATATCATGCTTATTTTTATCTAATTTAGACAACGTAGGCTGTAACGCGTAAGATAATGGGTTAAGAATCGTATCAAACAATGTGCCTAACTTAGATGATGCTGTAAGATTAGAAATCTCGAAAATCGAAAGGAATCTATTTACTAGAGAAGTTGTATATATTCCAGAAATTGAGCTTCCTAAAGATGGCAAAACTAAAGGAAATCCAAAAATTACTAGTTCTTTCATGTTATTAATAGATGGCTTACCTAAAAGCGATTTTCTCTTAAGTATTACGATGCCATAAATAACTATTGCAGTATACCCTATTATATAACCTATAATAACACCATAAACTCTTAGAAAACTTAATGCTAAACCTACACTTAAAATAGTTTGAACAGAATAATGTATTATCCACATTTCACTATTATGTTTAGTAAGTTCTAATCCCAAAATTCCTGAAAATATAGAGCTCGAGGCCCAATAAGGAATTGTAAAAAAGCTAGCAAATTCGCCATAAGGAATTATCTCTGGTTTATTATAAATATATGTGAATATATACGGTGTCAGCAAATAACCTATAACTGATAATAAAATACCATAGATTACATCAAAAATCATTCCAGAAGTTATCATACTATAAGCTTTTGTCAGATCAATTTCTTTATATTTAGCAACAAATCTAGTAACTGCCGTGTTGACTCCAAGATTACCAAATATACTCACAGTATATGGTAAAGACATAGCTATACTTAATATACCATAGTCAGCTGGTTCAAGGATTCTAATTACTAAGATTGAGCCTATAAATCCAATAATGTGAGAAATAAATCTTCCTTGTAATAAATTAACATAGTTTAATGTTAGATTTTTTCCAAGTTTTTCTAGGTCAGACACTTTTATGCCTCCTCATATACTTTAAGTAAAGACTTAGCAATATTTATATAATTGAATTGAGATGCCTTATTTAGTCCTTTTCTTATCATATCTGTCTTTAAATTAGGATCTGAAAGTACTTTACATACTTTTTCTGCTATATCTTCTGGATCTTCTGGATCGGCTAAAAGTCCAACTCCTTCTGCTAATTCTTTCATTGCCCATCTATTTGAAGTTACTACTGGAGTACCACATGCCATCGCTTCTACTATAGGCATTCCAAAACCTTCATAAATAGAAGGAAATAAAAAAACCTCACTTGCGTTATAATATTTCACTAATTCTATATCAGGCAGGTGAGTATATATAATAACATCATTAATATTTCCTAGTTCAGACTTAATCATATTTATTCCATAATTCCAATATTCTCCAGTAATAACCAATTTGATATCAAAACATTTACGAATAATTTTAAATGACTTTATCAGGTTTAAAGGATTTTTTAGCTTGTCATACCTAGATACATTAAGGATAAATCTCCCAATCTTCTGTCTTATCGGAGAAATTTCATGATCATTTAATTTCTTGAATAGTGGATCAACTGGATTATATACAACTGAAATTTTATCTTCATCTATATTAAGATATTCTATTAATTGGATCTTAGTACTCTCAGAAATTGCAATAACTCTATTAATGTTTTTTATAACTGATTTGAGAATTAATATATTAATTTTTTCCTTTTTATTCATAAATTCCGGCAAGGCTAATGGTTTCAGATCGTGTATTGTCAGTAATTTTTTATATTTAGCTGGAAAATAAAGCATTATAGTAGCACTAACATAAGGATAAATAAAATGGTATATATTTGGATTTAATTTTTTAACTGAGAAATAATGTGAAAATATATCAGTTAATATATCTTTTCCAAGTATTTTCGGAAATTTTCTTATTTCTACAAATCTAAATTCTCTGTTCAAAGGATATTTTGATATTAAATACACATCTTCACCTAATTCTTTTAGACCTTTATAAAAAAGAAATGTCAATCTACCTAGACTCCATTCTTTGTTAGTGCCAGCAAATCCCATAAGAGCAATCTTCATTACAAGATCACTGAATAATTACTAGCTTATAAATTAAGTAGTAACATTTTCAGTGCGATGATAATGTCGCCATTATGTTATAAATTCTGGGATTAGCCTTTTATCCCACAAGACTAGGGCTAATGAGTACTTAACCATCTCTAAACTCCTATTAACAGCCTTCGTAGCCCTCTTGAACCTACCCAACTTGTCCCTTATTGAGGAGTAAAAAGACCCGTTAGGATTCACGGGTGAAACCACAGTGCGATTCTTTAACCAGAAATACAAGTTGTAATCATCACTAACCCACCTTCCACCCTCTGGAACATAACATTTAATCTCGTCAAAAGCACTCGCATCCCTATCACCCACGGGAAAAACTAAGTAAAGACCGAGAGTAGTGTAGACGAAACAAGTGAAAAATCCATTTGTGAAATACCCTTGTGTTCCTAAACAAGTAATAAGTAAACATCTCATCAACGACTTTAGCAATAGTTCTCCCCTCAGCCAACTCCTTATACCTCTGCCCACCATAACGCTTAATCCAAGTGAACACAGTACCTAGAGGTACGTTAAGCACCCTGGATATGGCCCTCATACTCATACCATTAGCATACATTTTTAAAGCCTCCTCCCTCAACTTCTTGGAATGGTAAGTAGCGTCACCCAAGAAGTACTTACCGCAATCCCTACACAAATACCTCTGCCTACCCAAAGGCCTACCGCACTTAACAACATGATGAGAACCACAAGAGGGGCAAGAAACGTCTTGCCTAACTACAGCCTTCCTACCATATGTAATACTCGTTATACAAATATAAATAGCTTAACGATGACACTATCATCTCACTCAATATTTTAGCTTATAGTTATAAGACACCTCTATTTGAAGATAAAATTTCTCAATTAATTAGATTAAATTCTTTTTTAATACTTAACTTTCAGATATTTTAGAGAGCTTAGTTAATAGATTTTATAATGGGAATTTAGCATATAGAATCTGAAGAGTTAACATTAAAAGGCTTTTATATTAGATCCCCTTATGGAAAGGGAGACCAACATTAAATAGTTAAATACCCTATACACTAATAGGAATATACCTCTTACTTTTAATAACTTTGGTTTTTAATATTAATCTAGAACATGTACATTATAGCTAGAAACCTAACTCTTTATAAACTAGTATAGTTAATAAATAATGTGAATGAACCGTTAGTAAGTATAGTAATACCAACTTTAAACTCTGAGAAGACCGTTAAAGGTACTTTAGAATCATTACAAATACTTGACTACAAGAACTTTGAAGTAGTAGTAGTAGATGGACATTCAACTGATAATACGCTAAATATAGTGAAACAGTTTGTAGAGAAATACGGAATAAGAATAGTATTAGAGGAGAGGAAAGGTAGAGGTGTAGCTTATAACAGAGGAGTTTTAGAAAGTAAGGGTAAATATGTAGCATTTTTAGATAGTGATGCACGAATAGCTACTCCAACATGGATAAAAAATGCAGTTATATTAATGGAAAATAATGATAAGATAGGAGTTGTTTTCACTAAAGTTTTTTCTCCTCCAGATTCTAAATTTTTGCAAAAATCCATAGATACATACCTTTGTAAAGGGTTTACAACTGCAAATGGAGCAATCTATAGAAAAGATGCAGTGTTAAAAGTAGGAGGATTTAACGAAAAAATGAATTATATGCAAGAGGATGAATTACTTTACAAATTAACGAAGGCTGGATACAAATACGAAGTTAACTTTAATGATAAAATATATCATTATCATAGAGACTCAATAAGATCTTACATAAAGCAAAATATGGAGGCTGCATATGGTGCTAAAATTTTCCATAAATTAACCAAAGAGAAATGGGTTATAAGAGATGCATTAACTAGATTAACAATATTTTTTGCCTCAATTATTTTTGGGTTATCATTGATTCTGCTGAATATTAAGCTATTTTTAATATTATTATTGCTATCATATATTATTTTATTACTTAAAGTAAATTTCGAGACTTGTAAACATTATAGATGGTCAAAATATATATATTTATCCCCTTTTCTTATATATATCTCAATTATAGGTTATTCAATAGGTTTTTTAACCCAAAGAGATAAAAAGAGATAATGGTTGAGGTTTCGCAGTTAATAACTCAATATAAGATGATATACTCGCAATATCTTTTAAGCTTGGAATTATATAGGATAGAAACTTATTTATTATTAGTTTTACCATTAATGGTTTTTGCTATCTATTATTTTTTCGGAAAAAAACTAAAATACCATTATTATCTAATATGGTATAAAGTTAATAAAAAGAAAAAAATTGTATCATTAAAAAGTGGAAAAGATCCTATAAGTAATGGTATATTAGTTGGAATTATTATAATTTTACTATTATTTGGATTTGGAATATATACATTAAATATTCAGCCCAAGGAAAATTTCTCAGAAATGGTTATCTTAAATTCTAATGGCATTATTGGAAATTATCCATCACATCTAGTTCCTGGAGAAAATGCATTAATTTATGTTTTAGTCCAAAATCATGAAGGTATACCAATGCTTTATCAAATTAAAGTGATTTTAAATGATAACAATACTAATATAACTCTATATACATCATATAATATAGTTAACAATAATGGCGAATGGAAATTACCTATAGCTTTCGCTATAAATTCTACTGGAACTTTTAAATTGGAAGTAATGTTATATTACTACAACTTAACTTTACAGAGGTTTATATATACAAATATCTTTAACCAGTTAGTAGTTAGTGTAAGTTAAGATGATGATTATGCAAAAAAGGGAAGTAGAGACAAGTAAAACCGTCGAACAAATGGTAAATGAACTTGTAAATAAAGGATATAGTGAAATTGAAGCAATTAAGATAATACATGATAAATACGAGATAGAGAATAAATTAGATTTCACTAGCATAATTATTCATATATCATCATTGATCTTGATATTATCTCTATTCAATTCTTCAAGTTTCATTATATCATTAAAAATAGCTTTAGGCATATTTTACTCAATATTTTTTGTAGGATATGCTGCATTGCGAATATTTTATCCAAAAGAGTTAAAACAACTATCTAGTTTACATACTTTAGGTATTTCGTTAGCAACAAGTTTTGCTATAATAGCTATGATAGGTCTGTTATTAAACTTTACTATAGGTATTACTATATATACAGGAATAATAGGCATAGTAATCTTAACCGAAACGTTTAATATAATATATAATTTAAGGGGATATAGATGAATTATAAGACATTCCCTATTATTTTAGGATTAGAATATACGTTAATCTCAACAGTTTTGTCTGTACTCAATTTAACCGATATTAAAGCATATATAATTTTATTTGCTATAGCCTCTGTAATAACAGAAATTATATATTATCCTTTATCTAAAAGAACAAATTACGTTATTTCTGCTATTACCGTGTTCTGGGTAATATTGAGCATCTACTTTATTTTACAAATATTTGGTTTGACATAAGGTGGAAGAAAATGAAAATAGAAAAAATACAGATAACATTGCTTTTAATTTCTATAGAATTAACTCTAATAGATATAGTTAATATATCTATATCTAACTATAATTTGCTTAAATATCCTTTTGGACTAACTCAAGAACTACCACCTATATATTGGATAACGGAATTTATTACAGCAACTGCTTTCATAATACCTTTAATTAAATTTAAAGATTTTGATAGAAACGTATACAATTATACAATGCCTATAGCTTACCTGCTACTTCTTTTTGATACATTTTTCATATTTAATTTTATAAATCCTGTTTTTATATTATCGAGAGATGAGTTAGGTCATTCAGCGGAGGTATTCAAATTACTCGTTAAACATTCTACAATGAACAATCCTAATACTTATCAAGCATATTATCCTTTAGGATTTATTTACGGAGGTATATCATTTCTAATTTCAGGATTTACTCCCACATCATATTTCATATTCTTCGGACCTATGTTCTTTACTATATTTCAGAATTTGGTAGTGTATGCGTTACTTAGACTCTTTTTTGAGTCTCCTAAATCTGAATTAGGAATATTAATTTATATGTTATCATCTATGCCTTTTTATGTAGCCGAATGGTCACCCCAGTTAATGTCATATAATCTTTTGTTCCCAGTATTTCTGATATTGGGATTGATAATAAAAAGAGGAGGAATAAGATTCGTGCCACTACTAATTCTCCTATCAGAATTAACTGGTTTAACTGACATAGGAACATTTGGAAGTGCTATTACAATAATTATTTCTGTTTTAATATTTTCAAGGAAAATAGGTAAGCTAAATCTAAAATTCGTTATTTATGCAGCTACATTAACGGCATCAGTTTACATTTATTGGGTTTACTTTAACCCTTTAGCACAAGGAGCATTAGGTGGTGTTCACGTACTTATAAACGATTTCGTTGAAGTTATAGAATCAATATTTATTCCTCAAGCAACAAAAAATCTTGTACTTCCTTCCAGCACGTTAATATATACATTTATACCTTCTTCACCATATCATTTGTATTCAGTTGTAAGTAAATTATTGGATGGTGGTATATTTCTTTTAACCTCTATAATATCTTTCATTTACCTAATTGTCTCGAAAAAAACAAATAACTATATTTGGCTAGCCTTTTCTGTAGGTAGCGGACTATTATTAATGCAGTCCGCTATAGGATTAGCAGATAATATAAGTAATGTATTAACAAGAATGATCCCTCAAGCAATGACATTTTATACTATTATTATAATATATTTTCTATATGATAGAAAAATTTTAAAGACAATATTTACTCTATTTCTAGTTGCACTAATCCCTCTTTCGGTATTGGGATATGCAATGATAGCTACTTCTGAACATTCACCTGAAGCAGCATTTTTAGGTGGAAAATTATTAGGCGAATATGGAATTAATACACCTTCAACTTATGGATTTTATGTAGCAGTATATGAATATGAAGGTAAAATTATGCAAAGTTATGGAACTAGTTTACAAGGAATTAAATTTGCGGGACCATATATAGAAACATTAGTGCTATATTTTGGTGGTCCAACTGAGGTAAATGACTACCAAAGCTATTATAATGGAATTGTACAAAACTATACGATATTCTTTAACTCAGGTGACTTAATTGCTGGAGTAAATTGTTTCGTATAATTCTATAGTTTTATTTGATACTATATCCCATTCAAAATTTTTTGCTACATATAATGAGTTTTTACCGAGTTCTTTTCCGTTTTCTATAGACTTTAATATAGCATTTGCTACTTGATTATAATCTTCTGGATTGACAGTATATCCGTTAAAACCATCTTTAACTACTAAATAGTTAGGACTATTCTTTGATACTACTATTGGTAAACCTGAACCTAGTGCATCAAGTACTGCAGAGCTTATTCCTCCATCGCCAAATGAATCTCCTAACATTACAAAAACATCTGAAACACTATAAATATACTTTCTCTGATTATATGGTAAAGGATTCATAAAAAATACTTTACCATTTAGTCTAAGTTCGTTTACCAATGATTGTAAATAATCCTTAAGATATCCCCAAGCTACTAATACTAACTTAGAATTAGGTATTTTATTTAATACAATCTGGAAAGCTCTAATTAACTCTGGTAATCTTTTTCCTTTAACTAACTGCCCTAGATATAGTATTATTATATCATCGTCATTAAATCCAAATTTAGCTTTTATCTCAGATTTTGACTCATTTATTTTTAATCCCTCAATATCTATACCTAACGGAATAAGTATAGGGTTAATTTTTACGTATTTTTTTATTTCATTCATTATTATTTCATTTGGTACAATATATGCTGAAGCCATTTTATAAATAAAATACATATATAACCTTCTAAAATTTCGCTTAATTTTAGAAGTTTCTCTTAAACTACTTGCGCCTATGATAGTTACTACTTTTTTCCCTATTGGAAATAATTCTATACCAGCGTAATATCCACCTATACCATGCACTATATCCGCATTTTCCATTATTTTCAATGTTTTTAGTGACGAAATTAAAATCCTTAAAGCATATAATTTACCTTGAAAATTAGGCGTTTTAACATCAATTAAGGTAAAGTTATCATTGATAGCTTTTACGTTATTTTTTATACCAATTCTTATACCTACAACTTCTATTCCTTTTTTACTTAATCTTTTAGCTAATTCAAATGAGTACGCTTCTATTCCATCCCAAGGCTTGTCAGTAGACGGGAAAAGTACTACTTTCATCGTGTAATATCTTTAAACTAAATATTTAAAGATTAGCAGAAATTAAGTTGAGTAGAATGTTAGTTTCAATAATCATTCCTACATCTAATGGCGAAAAAACATTACCGGAAGTTTTAAATAGTATACTAATACAAGACTATAAAAACCTTGAAATAATAATAATAGATAATGGTTCTAAAGATAATACAGAGAAAATAATAGAAAAGTTTTTAATAGAAAACGATTTAAATTTAAAATATTTTAAATATGAAAATAAATTAGGCCATGCAGGAGCTATTAATGAAGGAATAAAGAAAGCTTCTGGGGATTTCGTATTAATATTACACGATGACATGAAGTTGGGAGAGAAAAATTGGATATCGAGTATGTTAAAAGTCTTCGAGAGAAAAGAAGTAGGAGTTTCCTCTTCTCTTTTAGTTACATCTCCTTTTAAATTAAATGGCATAAACAAAGCATTTAGCTATATTTATATTTTAGGATGGCATAAAATTGTTAATATTCCCGAACAAGAAGTGCTATTTACGGGTTTAAATAACGATATAATAAGAAGAGAAGTGATAGAAAAAATAGGAATGTTTGATAATACTTATCCTTATAGTATGCATGATATAGATTTTTCAGAAAAAGTTAGAAGATTAGGATATAAAATAATTCTCAATCCTAAGGTTCATGTTGAGCATTTATTATCTTCTTATCAAAGGTCTCTTAAATCACACCTTATTAAAGCTTGGCAATACGGCTTTCCCTCTACTCTAATTCTAAAGAGATATAAGTATTTACCTAATTTAGATAATTTTCTATTCTTTATCTTCATTATATTCTTTTTTATGTCCTTCTTTATTAATAAATTCGATATACTACTATATATATCAATTGCTATTACGCTTTTAACTTTACCCCTAGAACAGCCTAATTTTTACGGCAAGAATAAGCTAAAAAATAGAGGAAAAAAGCTAATTATTAGTTATATTTTGTCAAGTTTATTCTATCTATTAAATAAAAATGCCTTCTTCTTATTTTTAGGAGGAAGTGTTATCTTTTATAGAACACTTAAAAGCTCTATAGAATCCCTTAAGGAACTAAAGGATATAAAGACTTCTCTTCAAATAATAATCTTCTATCTTATTTGGAGTTTTATAAATGGATTAGCAGTCTTCGCTGGAATATTCAAATTTCTAATAGCTTATGATAAAGTGAAATTATCTGCTCAATAATTTTTTTATTATCATATTTTTTCATAATATTCTCTCTAGCTATTTTTCCCATTTCCTCTATTTTGCTTCTAGGAAGCTGAGAAATATTATACAAGGATAATGCAAAATCATTTAAATCGTAAACGTTAACATGAAAACCGTCTATACCATCAGTTACTTGTTCCACTAGGCCACCATTACCCTTAGTAACTATTACGGGCCTTCCAGCTAACATTGACTCAGTCACAACTCTAGCCCACGTATCGGGGACTAAAGTAGGTACTACAACAACATCCACATCTAAAAGCATATCTCTTATTTTACTAACGTATTCCGAGTAAGGAAACCTTCTAGTCACTACTACTCTGTCCTCTATTCTAAGTGACTTTACCATCTCTATTACCCTAGGCTCTTCTAGTCCTCCTAGTATTTTCAATTTCATATTTCTATTATATTTTAGAGCAATTGAAAATGCTTTAAGTAATTGAAAAATACCTTTTCCTTCGTCTGGATAACTAAGATAGCCAAATGTAAAATTATTGGAAGGATGATATTCAACATAATCAATTGGTAGAGTTATAGCATTTACATTTATAACTCGAATTTTATCTTCTGGAAATCCTCTAGATATAAGAATATCTCTCACAATATTACTTACTGCTAAAATTATTGAGGCTTTGGATACATATTCTTTTATCTTATTTAACTTGTTTATCGCATAAATTGCTTCTATAGGTGATAATAATTTATTAAAATAATTATCCCTCTTATTATATATACATTGAGCAATCTTTGTAAAGCTCTTACAATCACAATATGGATTTTCCATAGAGTTAAAATAGCATGTGGGCCACCAATATTGAATATTTATTATGGTTTTGGCATTATTTTTTTCAGCTATCGGTAAGATTCCATACATGGCGTTAGCAATATGTATTATAGTATCTTTAGATTCATAAATAATCCTAAATATTTTTTCAGCATATTTTTCAGTATTTACCATTTTCTCGTAACCAAAAATTCTGCTCTTGTTAGGATAGGGCAAAACATTATATTCTGAATTAAACGTGGTATATATTTTAGCATCTATCCCAATTTCAAGTAATTTTTTATATAATAATAACATTGTTGCAAATGTTCCTCGTTGTTGCGTTTCAGTCAAAATTCTTACTTTCATTAGTTACGTATAACTAATTTAAGAGTTAAAAACTTTATAGAAATACATCAAACTAGCTACCCATGTAAATTAGCTATTGAAACTCCTTTTCTTCTAAGGTCTAATATTTAAAGATTTTATAAAATTTTTGTGAAAAGAATTCTTAATATTAGTTTTATTTTATCTAAAATATCGAGAAAATATTAATTTTAGCTTAAGTTAGCTAAATATTAACACAAGCGATATAATAGTTGCCAAATTTATAGTCTTTTTCATAATAGTTGCAACAGGCTTTTAACTTCCCTCAATACAAAATATAGAAAAACATTGAGAAAAGCTTGTATTATTGTGAGATAAAACTTGTTAATAGATAATAAATCAAATATGAGAAAAATTTTCCCATACTTATACCTTCCTCAAGCACGTCATGAAACTTATTAATCCAATACCTAGTATAATTACCCTTAGAAACCAAATAATAGAACTCATCCTCAATTCTAGAGCATAACACGAGTAATAATAAGTATTAACCCAACGCTTCAAATCCTTCCAAACCAACTCAATTGGGTTTAAATCCGGAGAATAGGGAGGCAAGAAAAGCAAAGTAATGTTAAGCCTAGAAGCAGTAGCGAGAACATAAGAAGACTTGTGAAACTTAGCATTATCAAGAATCAACACGACATTACCAGAATTCCTAACCCTAAGCAAGTAAAGAAAATTAGCGAAAACCCTAGAATCAACATTGTGAGCATAAAAAAAAAAGCTTACCATCAAACAAGGGAATACAAGCTAGAATGTTAACACTTGGATAATCAACCCTAACAACATACAGACCCTAGAGGGATCATGACGAATACCAGACTCGTCCATGAAAAACACTTTTACGCCCTTCTTAATAACGCCCTTCAACCTCTCCCTAAGTCAGCATCTATTGGCTTGTCGATCTTGTAGGGTTTTATGTAGGGAATTTTCAGTCTTTTTCTCGCTATTCTCCAAGCTGTAGCTTATTTTTACGTTGAATTTCTCCTCTATGTTTTTGCTTCCCATATGGTTTTTCCTTGTATTTCTTCTACCTTTATTTCCCTCTTGTTTACCTTCTTTTTTCTTCCTTTTCTTTCCTTGTGGAATAGGCATTTTTCTCCCTCTCTCTGGAATTCGTTAATCCATCTATATACTGTGCTCTTGTGAACTTGTAGTATTTTTGCTATTTCGCTAATTTTCATTCCTTCCAAGTATTGCCCTAGCTTTTGTCTCGTTTAGGTTCTTGGGCTTCTTGCTAATTAGCTTCCTTTTTAAGATCCTCAACACGCTCAGCCCGACAGCTCCCCATTATTGACACTAGATTTAGCTCCCTTTTAGCCCCCCGTTGCAGCTATTATGAAAAAGACTATATACTGTCATAATATTTAATGAAAATTAAAGTATACAATAGGCTAGACTTATTAGGAAAAGGGAAGATCTCTGGCATATGACTAGTTCTAAATAACTAAGTTTCTAACTATTAACTCATATCAAAATGGTTTATTATATTCCCTACTAATAGATATCAAATCGGTTATAGCATATTTAAAATAATTCTTTAGCATATATAAAATAGGCTGAAAGTTATATCATAATAACAGTCTTATCCCTAGCTTTAGTAAAGAAATTATATATTATATTTAGCGGAATCGACATATATGATGGAGCTATAAGAATATATTAAAATAGAATTAGTAGTCTATAATTTAATAATTAAATATTTATCATCACATGTATACCTATTTTCGTAGAACGCATAATTAATATGAAAATTGTTAAACGTTAAGGTACTACTGGTTAAGCTCTAGAATTAAGACTGTTAGCTAGGATAACCGAACTCTTTCTCATGCATTTCTTTCATTCAGATTATTTTGGAGCTCTAATCTATCTTATCCAATGGTTTGTGGGTTACTTCAAATTTTATCAAAGCTGGCATTAAACTTTCTTTTAATATAACGTTTGATTTCAAATTTTAGGAAATTCAATGAGCTTAACATATAAGAAAATTGAAGAAGTTCCCATAAAGCACTTATCCAGAGAAAAATTAAAAACTACCTAGGAAAAAGGGATAAAAATTTTATATGCCTAGATAAATAGATAAGTTGTGGATAATGTAGTAATATATCTTGGGATAATAGTTGCAGGTTTCTTAATAGGCATACTATCCAATATTATACTAAAAAGAAATTCCCTATTAAAGTCATTCTATATAGTATCTGTGGCAGCTATTAACTTGATTATATTATCATTAATTTTAATTACATCGTTATTAATGAGAACCAATTTAAGTAATACACTTATACTTCTATCACTCTTATTTCTCTCAATATTCTTTTCATTTTATATAAACACCTATAGGAATATATTAAGTGATATAAATGTTTCAGCATTTGGACTAATTACGATAGTTATTCTATTATTAGCTATATCTCCCTTTTATATTTCGACAGATAGAAATACATCATATTTACCATCTTATGTAACTAATCCAAAAATCTCTACATCTCCCTTATTCCAAGATTATATAAAAATCTTAGGTAACCCTTCTTACTATAATGTATATCGTCCTAATCCGATTTTATCGAGGAGTTTGGAAATATATTCGAACATGGTATATAATTTATTAGGCAACTTTATTAATCAGTCACTAAGTATCAGAAATTTTTCTAATTATATATACATATCATTACATTCTGGAAATACTAGTGGAGCTATACAATATTATTCTGAATTATTGGAAACATTTGATAATCTTACAATCATAAAAAATAATATCACATATTACGCAAGCATTTTAGGTGAGTACTCAGATAGTTTAAGTTTTGGACAATTTCTACATATATTAAATAAAAATTATACCGCAATTAAAAACATTGTTAATAATTATTATATCATAATGAGTTTTATTTATAAACTACCCAAAACCTCCCATGTACCAGTAGAAATAAAGATTACCAAGTTAATAATTCCGTTTAATAAGACGGTAAATATAACTGGATTTCTTATTTCACGTTCTAACTATTCGATAAATGGTACTTTATTTGTAAAATTTCTTAATACCTATAGGGTTGTTAATTTAACTAATAGTAGATTCTCTTTCCCAATTCGCTTAACTAATTACAGTAATCCTATTTATATAACTATATTATTTACGGGAAATAATATTTTCTTACCAAATATAACAACATTCGTAGTATATACCAATGTGACGTTTACTAAACTATTTGTTAAGGCAATACCATACAATCCGTATGTAGGAGGTGATGTGAATATAGTAGGATATGTTACTGGGTATAATAGAACGCTTGTAATTTCTTTGTTAAACTATACTAAAACATATATAGTTGGCGGTAACTTTAGTATTAAATTCCCTCTACCTTATAATCTAACTAATACTACATATCTCTTAAATTTTACTGTCTTACCTAAGAGTTATTTATCTCCAGCTGTTAAATATATAGTTATTACTCCTAAATTATACTATGAAAATCTTAGCGTTAATGTTATAGATAAATGGATAATTCCTTTTCCATTAAAAATAACCGGAAAGATATATTATAATAATACACCTCTAAACAATGTGAAAATTTTCGTCTTCATTGGAAACTCTAGATATGAAACTATTTCGCATAATGGATATTTTTCTATTGAAGCAAAGCCTAAGCTTAGCGTTATATATGGAAATCAAATAATATATGTGGAATCTGACCCTCAATATGCTTATTATAGAGAAGTAGCCGAAGTTCATACTACAGTGTATAACTTTATGATGTTCATTATATTACCTTTGATTTCATTATTTATAGTCATATTGCTTAGAAAAAGATCTAAAGCAAATAAGCTTAAACAATTCAAATTAAAGGAGATTCCAATACAAGGTGTAAAAAATGAAAAATAAGGTATCAATAGTTTTGTCAATATGCATATTACTTTTACTTCCGATAATTTTCCCAGACACCTATCCTTTTTCCCCTTTTAATATAGGGAGTCAGGGTATATCTTATTTCTATAATAATTTTGAGAATATTACTTCATCTAACGTTACTATCTTAATATTAATGGAGAATATCAATAACGTTACTCCTTATTTAATCTATCTACTTGAAGGAAACACAATTATTATAACTGGAAATTATAGTAATGTAAACAATTTTCTGCATAAGTTAAATGCAGACGTTATTATAGCTCCAATAGTTTTAACGAATAATTTAGATTATTATATGAATAACAAGATAATAATAGTAAATGAAAGTAATTATACATTAATATTTCCTTACGCACATCCAATTATCGGAGGAATACCATTAGTAGAAGTAGATAATAATAGCATTATAGCTTATTATCACTATGGATCAGGAAAAATTATAATTATATCTACTCCATATTTCTTTTTAAATAGCTATTATAAATTGTTTAATAATTCTGAGTATCTACATGAAATAACTGGCACAAATAAGATAAGAATCGTCATATATACTCAAGTCTCTCCATTGTCAGAATTTAAAGAATTTTTACAATCTCTTAAATCTTTACATTTATAAACAAATTCATTAATTAATTTTTGGTAAATTAGTAGAGGAAACAAAACATGTCCTTATTTAACTATGACTTACTTTGTGTTCAAACTTTTTATGTAGTTCAAATACACAGAGAATTTTATCGCTAATAATAATATAGTCTCTTTCATATTAACTGCAACGCTACTACTCAATTAAACTATTGATAAGATTCTTACTAGACCTTCTCGATTAGACTGCGTTCCCAATTTAATGAAAACCACTATAGAAGAAATTCCACACAAGTACTTTATAGGAACTTCTTCAATTTTCTTATATGTTAAGCTCATTGAATTTCCTAAAATTTGAAATCAAACGTTATATTAAAAGAAAGTTTAATGCCAGCTTTGATAAAATTTGAAGTAACCCACAAAGCACACAAAAGAAATAATCTTTAAATATATGAATGTAAGTAAGTCTATCTATGAAATTGATACTGCTGACCATATTACTTGGGCTAATTATACTGTTGTTTATTCCGGTTTTTAATGGAGGCAGCCAATTTTACGTGCTTGAAGTGTCAAGTATATTTCCATTTGAGATAAACGGTGTATCTTATCCCCCTGGCAATTACTATCTAATGTATAGAGGAATAGCAAATATAACCTTTTTCAATTTATATTATCAATCAAATACATCAAGATTACATCTTATAGGAATAAACTTTAATGGCACTTTCCTTAATTCTTCATCAGAAATTATAGGCATATTAAAAATTTATAGTAAAAATAATTTCACATCTGTAATAGTTAACACTACTGAGCTATTTTATACCCATATTTCTTCTCTTTATGACAAAGAATTTTATGTTATAGTTAATGCTAGGCATGGTTCTCCAATAAGTAGCGGTTGGTATGCTTCTGGTGAGTTACTTACAATACCTTTAGGTGATACCTATCAAAATGGTTCAATAAGGTACATAATATCTCATGTATTGGTTAACGGCACACAGAAAACCTCTTTTAATGTTAATTCGCCTTTGATAGTCAATGTTACATATCTTGTAGAATATTTGGTTAACTTTTCTAAACCTACGTATGCCTATATGAATGGCAGTTTAGAAATAATGAGCTCCCAATGGTTACCTAATGATACTCAACTAGCTATTCCAAAATATATTAATCTAACTAGAGATACCAGAATATTTACTACTGGAAATCTTACTGGCGTAGTATATATCAATAAGCCGATAATTATAAATGATACTCAAATTTTTCAATATTATGTTAACGTTAAGGACCCAGTAATAGCTAAAATTAATGGAAACTATACTAATTTTACTTCAAATTGGTACAACGCAGGAACACAGATATTTATCCCCCCATATTTTCCTTTAATTAATGATTATAGAATAGCCATATATGGAAATCTTACTGGGATGTTTACTATAGAGTCTCCACTTATAATAAATGATAGAGAAAACATCCAATACTATTTGCAATTTCCATTCCCTTTACAAATAAGTCTATCTAATGGTACATTATACTATGGAACAAATATATGGATTAATAATGGTACTTATGCGATAATATATTCTCAAATACGTTATATAAATAACGTAACTAGAGCAATAGTAATACAACAAGTCTTTAATTCTCCAAATTTTGGGAAATTAAATTATATCTTACAATATTTTGTTACTTCAAATCTACCGTTACCCGTTTCCATAAATGGAACTAACACTACATTAACTAATGGCTGGTTTAACCAAAGTACAGAATTTTACGTCTATCCTGTCTATTATGTGAACTCTACCGAGAGAATAGTAATCTTATACATTAATTATAGAAATATTACTCTACTCTCGCCACTATCTTTTAACGTATATTATATTAAAGAATATTTAGTTAACATAGAGGGATATTATTCACATTCAGTTATATTAGACGAGAAACTCTGGGAACCTTACGGTTCTATTGTGCAAATACCATTGCAATATGAATATGAAGGTATCTATTTTGAATCCAATTCAACTACTAATCAATATTATATATTTGGTCCTTCAAACATTACGATTTATTATAAGCCGATAGATATTACAACTTCAGTCTATACTCCAGTAATTGCAGGATTACCTATAGAAGCATTCGTAATAACTATAATTATAATAATCGTCTTAGCGTTAGTTTTACTTATATTTAACAGAAGTAGAGTTAATAAATAAATGATTTTAACAAATAATGTGCCTCATAATCAATGAATCAAATATTGATGTTGTTTATAGAGTTAAAAACGGCTTACTCATTTTACTTTTTAGTATTTTTTGAGAAAAACTCTTTAGGCCTTACTACTTCCTTAATTTCATCAGTCCTTCTCAACATCAAACTTCACTCGTTAAAATTCTGTTATTCCTAACGCTTTTAATCCTCTCCAAAACTTCATCAGGTAAAGTTCTTTCAATTGCTAGAGTCTTAGTAGTGATGTATAATAATTAGATTAAATACATTTATATAGTATAGTAGCAATTTTATACTATGGTACTCTTAAGTATTACAATAACAGCTAAAAATGAAGCTCCAGTAATAGATAAGGTATTAAATAACTTGATTAAACAGCTAAATGATATAAACTATGAAATGATTTTAATAGATAATTGGAGTAGCGATAATACTTTTCAGATATTAAAGAAGTATGAAAATAATCACATTAAAGTTTTTCGATACAAAGGAAGTAAAGGCTCTGCAAGAAATTTTGCTCTTAAGAAAGCCGATGGAAAATACGTAATGGCATTAGATGCCGATCAAGTTTATCTCAATTTGGATAAATTTCTTAGGGATTATTTTTCAAGATATTCTTCATATTCAGTAAAAATTGGTAGAAGTTCATTTCCAATAATATCTCCCAAAGAATTACTAATGAATGTAGGAGGATGGAGAGATCTGCAGTTCGCAGAAGATTGGGACTTATGGTTTAGACTGACGGAGGCATGTAAATATATTTATCTTATTGATTATGATTGGGTATTTGGAGAACATATTAGAAGTCATAAAAATAATTATAGCATACTATCAAAAATACTAAAATACATGCTAAAATATAGAGATTTATATATAGTTGGGTTACCAATCCGTCCACAAAATATTTATAATAAGTTTTTTTATCAGTTAGGGATGGTGCTATCATTCTTCAAGAACGAAAAGAAAATAGTATACAATTGCACTAAATACTTAGAAATACCCACTGATAAAATTGAAAGCGAAATGGATTGGGATTTGCAGTTTCACTATAATTTAATTAGATATCAACTTTTAACATGTAAAAATAAGCCTATATTTTTAGAAGTATTATCTAAATTTGAGAATTATTTAAAAAGAAATTGTAGCCTATAATATATAAATCACATCATTGATTCTAATCTCTCCATGATTTTTAGAAAGCTAAATTTTCCCTTTTATATTTATAGAATCTAAAAGATTAACGAGAAGTTGACGTATTAATGCGTAAGATTCCATTATCATCTGCTCCAATAAAAATGCTATCATGTACTTGTTTTTCTTCTTCAATGCGATAGTGTCGTCGTTAAGCTACAAATTCTGGGATTAACCTTCTCTCCCATAAGACTAGGGCTATGGAGTACATCATGGTGCGAATGCTCCTATTTACTGCCTTCGTTGCTCTCTTGAATCTAATTAG
>Ga0209451_10056_pt1 | contig 20188 bp, 29 predicted proteins | sample Arccon1NAG2MetaG_FD_184743 | JGI IMG/M metagenome (GOLD analysis project Ga0209451, IMG submission 184743) | Archaeal communities from Yellowstone National Park, Wyoming, USA - Archaeal consortia 1 (NAG2) MetaG (SPAdes) (version 2) | ecosystem: Environmental > Aquatic > Thermal springs >...
GCCCTTACGAGGCAGAGGTCCTGGGTTCAAATCCCAGCGGGCCCACTAACTGTATCTCTTTTTCCAAGGAATTAATTAACAAATATTATCAAACAGTTAAACATTGTTATAGTGTAAGACGATGATAATAATAACAGTAATAAATAGTTATCATTTACTCTTTTTCTATAAAACTATAATATTAAAAATTTTTAAAGAATAAATTAACTAATAGAAATGGTGCCGCGGCCGGGATTTGAACCCGGGTCACGGGCTCGAGAGGCCCGCATTCTTTCGGCGCCTGCGCTTGACCGGGCTAAACCACCGCGGCGTAGTCGCTATAAAATAAGTAAAGGATGTAATTTAAAGTTTAGTGTTTTTTAGTATCTCGTCAATGACATCGTACTTATTTCCCTCAAAGAATTCAGCATATATTATTTCATCATAAAGAATTAAATATCCTTTTGCCTTATTTAGCAGAGAATATTTATATCCTTTACATCCTTCACAATATCCTCTAACCTCTTTAACTAACGAATTCTCAATTACAGATAGTTTAATATTCCCTTTTTCAATTATTTCTATATCGTTATCTTTTTTAACTGATAATCTCTTTGCTAAATAGTAAAGGGCAACTTGAATTAGATCAGTAGTAGTTACACCTTCTTCCCTTAATTTTTTCGATACCTTATACTCTCTATCCGCTTTCTTTAATACCTCCTTTACTTTTCTTCTTATCTTCACAGAATCTGAAAGAAGTTGGATACATTCCCTTGCTAACTCACTTGACGTTTTATAATCTCCAATCCACGTTAAGATATAAGCTTTATGAAGACTCTCAATGCAGTTCATTTTTCTCACTTTATGGTTTTATTAATATCATCATATCATACAATTGATTATTGTATTTTACAACATAAGATATTAACCCATAATTGTCTGGATACCTTAAATTTTCTATTGTAACTAAACTTTTTGATATCGTATTGACAATTTGCGATCTTCTAAAGGTCATTGTTGCTTTAGCTTCTACAAATAGTAATCCATTTTTAGCATTTAAAAATTTTCTTAACTTATCATATTTTTCTATATTAATAGCTAAATCTGATATTGTTCCTAGGAACTTTACGTTTCTAAATGGTAATATATCATTAATGCTTATGCCAAATAATTGATTTAGAAGAGCATATGTTATAGTTTCTCCTACAACAGTAACTACGTCACCAGATAATAGCTTGCCCCATCTTCCCATTTCATAAATTTTTATCAATTTTGAAATATCTTGTAGTAGCTTTGATGAGAAAACAGAAGTTACTGCCAATATTTTATCATCCAATTCTAATTCCTCTGAGTACCCTCCTATTTCGAAGGCCTCAAGAATCTCGTTACTTACCAATTTTAGATCTTCTGCGGAATCTAAATCTGAATGTGGTAATAAATCTTGACTAAGCTCTATCCATGAAATTTTAAGCTTCACAATAACTTAAAAATGTTTAAAAATTTAAGGCTTTACTAGTACCTTCCCAATCTTATGCTTATCCTTTAGTATTTCATATCCCTTATCTATCTCATCTAGCCCTACTGTTGCAGCGACTACGGGATTTATCTTTCCTTCTCCAGTTAACTTGAGAGTTTCTTCTGCATCCCTCTTGGTTGCGGACGCATGACCTATTACTTCTATATCTTTCAATATGACGTATCCTAATCTTAATTGATATATCTGAGTTGGATCGACGTTACCTATTTGTATCAGCCTACCCCCCATCCACAAACTTTTCAGACTTTCATCTATTGTTGGTGTACCTACTGTGTCAATAACTACATTTACATCGCCTATCTTCTTTGCTTCTTCTGAGAATTTACTACCTACTATTATATGGTCAGCGAATTTCCTTATGAAAGCCGCTTTTTCCTCTGATGTAGTTACTCCTATCACTTTTGCACCAAGTGCTTTAGCAATTTGTATGGCATGAATACCAACACCACCACTAGCCCCTGTAACTAGAACTGTTTCCCCCTTTTGCAACTTTGCCCTTCTCAAACTTCTATAAACCATTCCAGTTACACAAGGTACTAAAACCGCTCCCTCATCTGGGACGTTAGTGCCAACTTTTACGAGACTTGTAACTTTTATCTTTGCTTTTTCAGCAAAGAAGCCGTCTAATTCCTCTGAATAACCTAACCTGGAGTGGCAATATGCTTCCTCGCCCATTTGACAATAATGACAAGTTCCATCAGGTGCATAAAGAAGCGAAATTACCTTATCACCTTCTTTAAAGCCTTTAACGTTCTCTCCAACCTGTTCTATTGTACCAACTACTTCGTGTCCTAAAATTACTGGATATTTCATTCTTGGATAAAAACCTTGCAGTTGCAATAGATCTCTATAACATAATGCTGCTCTATTTACCCTAATTACAACTTCATCTTTTCCTGGGATTGGATCTGGAACTTCTTCTATCCTATATCCTTTTTGCTTACCCTGAACTACTACGGCTTTCATCGGTTAGATTGTGTTTAAACTGTATAAAAAATATTATCTATCATAGTAGACTTGATATATTTTAAAAATAATATGTATAGCGTTCCCATGAGAGATTATTTGTAAGCTTTTATTACCAAATTAATAAGTATTATAACGATGATGGAAAACGATAAAGATCCAATCCTTAAAAAGTTACCTGAACCATTATTCTGCGTGATGGAAGATGAAATTAGAAGAATTAAATTCAAAATATAACGCATTTATCACTCTCCATAATATCGAAGAAAACGATAAAGGTAAGTTAAAGGATGTTACATTTGGAATAAAGGATGTTATTTTAACTAAAGGCATAAGGACTACTGCTGGTTCGAGAATTTTAGAAAACTATGTTCCACAAAAAAATGCGTACGTTGTTGATGCAATACTTAGAGAAGGAGGAAAGATAATAGGAAAAACCAATACCCATGAATTTGCGTTAGGTGCAACTAATACATCAAGTATAGGAGGACCTGCAAGAAATCCAGTTAATCCAGAAAGAATAAGTGGTGGTTCTAGTGGTGGCTCTGCTGTTGCAGTGAAATTAGACATGATAGATGTGGGAATTGGTACTGACACTGGAGGATCTGTAAGGATTCCTTCGTCTTTATGTGGAGTAATAGGATTTAAACCAACTACTGGGTTGATACCTACTGATGGTGTAATACCCTTTAGCTGGTCATTGGATACTGTGGGGATAATTGTGAAAGATAACATTGGACTGTTACGAAGAGTTTTTGATGCTATTTTACCAAATGAAAAAAAGAAGGTTGAAATAGCTAAACTAAGAACAAGACCGCGTCTAGGTTTATTTTTATTTGATGAAATGGAAGTTTCAAGAATATTGTTGAAAGAAATATATGCAAAATTATCTTCATATTTTGATATAGTCGAGGTCGATCTTCCTTTACTAAGGCAATATGGGTCTAAAACTAGAAGAACTATATCATTGGCTGAAGCTTCTTCCTATCATAAAGATTGGATAACTGAAAATAGTAATAAATACTTTAAAGATACTTATACGTTACTCCTTGATGGTATGAAGATCTCTGCTACAGACTATATAGATGCAATTAGATATAGAAGGGTATTAATAGAAGAGTATATAAAAGTATTTAAAAATATTGATTTTATTTTGTCTCCAACAACAAAAATTGTTGCACCTAAAATTTCTGACGTACTCTCTAATCCTCTTCAATTTAGAGAATATCTAATAGCTAATACTGAACTGTTTAATGTAGTTGGGGCACCATCAATAAGCATACCATTTTCTACCCTTAATGAGTTGCCAGTTGGTTTAATGATAAGCGGAGAGTTGTATAAAGATGGGGATTTACTTGAGGTAACTGAATATATTTTAAACGTTGTAGGAAAACATTAATGGTCTACTGATATTGTATCCTATATTGACTGTCACCTTTTTATTCTTGCTTTTAATGGTAATTATGGGGAATAAGTTGCAATTAGAAAATAAGATACTTAAGGGAACCACAACTGTAGGAATTAAGGTAAATGATGGAGTAGTTCTTGCAGCAGATAGGAGAGCTAGTGCAGGATTTTTTGTAGCGAATAAAATGGTTAGAAAAGTACTATATATTACAGATAAAATAGGAATAACTACCGCAGGTAGTGTAGCCGATTTACAGTTTATATATGATGTACTGAAAAATATATATCATTATAATAATATTACTAAATATGGACCAATTTCCATAAAGGGAATTGCAACTAGATTAGCGAACGTATTATCTGCAACAAAGTATTTTCCTTATATCGTTCAAATCCTAATAGGTGGTTACGATGACCAGCCAAGATTGTTCAATTTAGATTATTTGGGCGACATAACTGAAGAAAATTATGTTGCAACTGGTTCTGGTTCACCAGTAGCTATGGGAGTGCTAGAAGATGAGTATAATCCCAAAATGACTTTAGATGAGGCAGCTGACCTAGCTAAGAGGGCTGTGTTCTCAGCAATAAAGCGAGATTCCTTTACAGGTACTGGCGTTATAGTAGCAAAAATTCACAGTAAAGGGCATGAGGAATTAGAGTTCTACTTAAATAAGAAGGTCTGATTTCCTCCTTGCCTTAAGAAGGCGAAGCTTCCAGTTGGTATAAAGCGTTTTTAATTTTGAATGATGAAAGTATATATTTGATGAGGGTAGTATCTTCAGCCTTTAAGAACGAGGATTTTATACCCATTAAATATACTTGTAATGGACAAGATCTGTCTCCAGAGTTAGAGTGGGATCTTGTTATTAATGCTAAAAGTTATGCAGTTATTGTAGAAGATCCAGATGCGCCTGGAGGAACTTTTATACACTGGGTAATATATAACATAACTACCAATAGATTACCGGAAGGAGTGCCAAAAGTGTATAAATCACAATATGGCATACAAGGTGTAAACGATTTTGGGAATGTTGGCTACAACGGCCCATGTCCCCCTAAAACACACCCACCTCATAGATACTATTTTTATGTTTATGCAGTAGATACATTACTAAACGAAATTAAGAACGTTGATGCTGACAAATTGAAATTGTTAATAAAGGGACATGAGTTAGATAAAGGATTCGTAATGGGTAAATATAAGAGAAAGTAATTTCATTCATGAGGTGAGATAATGAGCGCGAAGGTAGAAGAAATACTTTGGGCCGAAAAGTATAGACCTAGAACTTTGGATGATATAGTAAATCAAAGAGAGATCATAGATAGGTTAAAAAAGTTCGTCAAGGAAAAGAATATGCCTCATTTACTTTTTGCAGGGCCATCAGGTACCGGGAAGACTACCGCTGCTTTAGCTCTTGTCCATGATCTATATGGAGACAATTATGTAGAATACTTCCTTGAACTAAACGCTAGCGATGAAAGGGGAATAGATGTAATTAGAAATAAGGTAAAGGAGTTTGCACGTACAGTAATTCCAAGTAATGTTCCTTTTAAGGTAGTTCTTCTAGATGAGGCAGATAACATGACTGCTGATGCCCAACAAGCTTTAAGGAGAACTATGGAACTATATACAGAAAACACGAGATTTATACTAGCTTGTAACTACTTAAGCAAAATCATTGAGCCAATACAATCTAGAACCGCATTATTTAGATTTTACCCGCTAAAAAAGGAAGATGTTGTTAATAGATTGGTATATATAGCTAAAAATGAAAAAGCTGAGTACGATCAGAAAGCTTTGGAAACTATCTACGATATAACCATGGGAGATATGAGAAAGAGTATAAATATTTTACAAGCTGCCTCAGCTTATGGCAAGATTAGTGTAGAGGCTGTATTTAAGGTTTTAGGGTTGGCACAACCTAAGGAAGTTAGAGAGATGATCAGCCTAGCGTTGCAAGGAAAATTCACACAAGCAAGGGAGAAGCTAAGAACTCTGCTTGTTACATATGGATTATCTGGAGAGGATATAATAAAGCAAATACATAGAGAGATAACTTCCTCAGAGCTTCAAATAAGTGAGGAATTAAGAGTTCTATTACTAGATTATATAGGAGAGACGGAGTTTAGAATAATAGAGGGTGCTGATGATGAAATACAGTTATCTGCATTATTAGCTAAAATGGCCATTTATGGGAATAAATATATAGGCAGTGAGAATAAATGATACAATGGTTTTTAAAATACAGACCACGTTCTCTAAAAGATGTGGAAAATCAAGATGGTGCTAAAAAGGAACTACAAGAGTGGATAGAGTCGTGGCTTAATGGAAAACCAAACGCTAAGGCAGTATTATTACACGGCCCTCCAGGTGTTGGAAAAACTACCTTAGCTGAGGCAGTAGCTCACGATTATAATCTCGAACTCTTAGAAATGAATGCTAGTGATTCGAGAAAATTGCAAGATATAAAGGGTGTAGCGGAAAAGGCGTCTGTTTATGGCAGTATATTCGGAACGAGGGGAAAATTAATACTCCTAGATGAAGTTGATGGGATAAATGTCCGTGAAGATACTGGAGCTATTCAAGGTATTTTAGAACTTATTGAAAAAACAAAATACCCTATAATAATGACCGCTAATGATCCTTGGAATCCAGCATTAAGAGAGTTAAGAAACAAAACAAAAATGGTCGGATTAAATAAGTTAGGAAAGTATCCTTTAAGAAGGCTTTTAAAAAAGATTTGCCAAGCAGAAAAGATTATTTGTGACGATGAGGCCTTAAACTATATAATTGATACTAGTGAAGGAGATACTAGATATGCAATTAATATGTTACAAGGAATTGGAGAAGGTTATGGTAAGGTTACTCTTGATTTAGTCGAAGCTATGGCTAGAAGAAAAGAACGTGAATTAGATCCGTTTGAAACACTAAGAGATATCTTCTGGGCAAGATATGCATGGCAAGCTAAAAATGCCGCTACAAGTGCTCAAATAGATTATGATATGCTAATCAGATGGATATCAGAAAATATACCTATACAATACGATAATATTGAAGATGTTTGGAGAGCTTTTGACGCTCTCTCTAGAGCTTCAATATTTTTAAAGAGAGCAAAAGGTGGTGATTGGGACCTATTATCTTACGCGTATGATCTAATGAGCTCTGGAGTAGCCGCTGCAGAAATTGAAAAGAAAAAACCTAATTGGAAACCAAAATGGAAAAAGTACCAGTTTCCGTCATATATACAACTACTATCTAAGAGTAAAGATATAAGAGACACGAGGGACGAGATCATTAAGAAACTCGCAATACATTCATCTTTTAACAAGACATTAAATGATACTTATCCATTCTTCCTAATATTCTATAAGAAATATGATAAACGGTTAAGTTTAAATACTAAAGAAAAAGAGTATCTTAATTCTGCGTCTAAATCTTAGTCTTTCTCTTTTATCTTATCTATAACTTTTATATCCTTAATTATAGTATATGGGTATTTTCCGTTCTCGTCTTTTTCATATTTTTTAACCATGTCCCAAATAGTTAATAAGGAGATAGATGTAGCAACTAATGCTTCCATCTCTACTCCAGTTTTATAATGAGCCTTAACCTTAGATCTAACTCTTATACCGTTATTCTCAATTTTTATATCAATGTCAACATTTTCTAATGGTATTAAATGGCATAGAGGTAAAAGCTCAGACGTTTTCTTTGCAGCCATTATCCCTGCGGTTTTTGCAACAGCAATCACGTTCCCCTTCTCTACTTCATTTTCCATAATTCTCCTTATAGTATCGTTTTTTAGTTTAATGAATCCCTCAGCTTCTGCTACTCTTAATATAGTTTCCTTTGGAGATATATCTACCATTTTAGCTTCGGAACTCATTTTTATCCAACTCTTCCAATAGGTTAATTAAGATTACTACTTTAGGGTTAGAGTAGTTTAATCTAACTATTTTTTTATCACTACCTATTACTTCAACTAGACTCATCTTCTGCAAATCTTCCAGTTCCCTTCTTAATTTATCGTAATGGATCTTAGACAATCTATATAATTTAGTGATATTCATATCACCATGCTTTATCAATATAGATAATATCTTCATTTTAGATGAATTATAGATTAAGCCTTCGATTTTAACCTCACCACTATTTGTTGCATAATATAATCATCTAATCTTTTATCTAATGGTAGAGAAAGGGAAACTAGAGTCGTTCTTCCTCTCATTCCCTTCCCACTCTGCCTAGTATTAATTATCCCTATTACCTTAAGTTTCCTCAGATACTCATAAACTTGTGTATGTCTTCTAGGTTCCTCATTAAACTCTCTGGCTAATGATATATATTCCTCTTCTAAGGTTCCCATTGTAACCTCATCAGCTTTACTCTTATTTAAAACTCGTATCAGCGCTTTCAAGAGTATAAGTTGATGCAAATCAAGATACGATAAACTATCCACAATCTCTTGAATCTCTGGATTTATTGTAGAATTAGCCTTCTTAGCATGATCTAACAATACAACTGGTGATCCCTCCTTCTCTGCTATTTCTCCAGCTAAACTTAGAGTCTCTATTGCAATTCTTGCATTACCATTACCCCCTTTATCATAGCCATAAGTATTGGATATGAATTGTAATACCTCATCATCTACAGCATTATCATTAAAAGCTTCATCTACCCTATACTTCAAAATATCGTAAAGTTCCATAGACCTGTAAGGTGGAAATTCAATTAATCTTCTTGCTATATGATCCCTTATACTTCTATCTAATTTATAAATAGAATGGCTTTCATTAACTATAAATATATAGCTAATTCTCTTTATTATTGCTGATATTTCGTCATACAATCTTACTAAGAAGTATATTTCCTCAGTATTTGCAGTATTCAGGAAATGTCCAAACTCATCTAATGCAACTATTAGATGTATATTTCTCCTATCTAAATATTCATGGATCATCTTAAATACTTCTTGTGCTGATAATCCCCTCGAGGGTATTGGTAGTTTTAACGCGTTAGCTATTTCTTGACTTATCAAGTACAATGTTCTATGCCTATAACAATTTACATGAACATACTTTACTTTAACTCCGTACTCTCTCTCCGCAATATCTTCAAAATTTTTACCAAACAATCTAACAGTTGCTGTTTTCCCAGTACCTGTCCTACCTACTATTACAACTCTTTCTGAATCTTTAGCATCTCCAGCTAGTAAATCTCTAAATACGAAACCTAATTCCTTAATCTTTTCTTCTCTATGTGGTAAATTTTCCGGCACGTAATCTGGCGAAAGCTTATCCTTATGCTTGATTATTAACACTGATGATCTCAAACTATCTGAAAGTATATCCTTAGCTGAAACCAAAACTTTTACCCCAATCTAAATTAAGCGGTATTACCTTATATTTTATCTAAGAGAGTAGTCCGAAACTTTTCTTGATTCTTTCTCAAAAGCGATATCCCAGCGAATTCCTTTAATACATTAACGTGGAGTATAACCTCCGGATCTTTAAAATCAACATTAATTAAACCCTTTAGCCCTATCCCTACTCCCATTTCAATTTCTCTACAATCTACACTAATTCCCCTACTATAACAACGAACATAAAAAGTTTTGATATCTTTTACTCTATTTTTCATAAAATTCATTACATTAACAACAATCTCCTTTTCGTTAGTGGCATTTATAATCGATTGAAATGGATATACCTTTTCAGCACAGGATGGAGGGGAAGCGAAAAGTAGACCATAAATTACTAATGGGTCTAAATTTGAGTAAATGAGAATTACGTTTTGCACATACTCTACAACCCTCGCATCAATATCTTTTATAAGTATCCTATTCAAAATTTCATTTATACATTTCTGACCTTTACCAGGTTTTGTAGTTACAAGAGCCCTTGGGTTCTGCCACATTAGATATAAGGTTTTGTATTAAGAAAAAATAGATTGTGATTGAAGTAAAACTTAGAGCTATTAAAAGATTGTCCAATACTTACATTCGCCGAGTTATGATAATAGAGGACTGGAATGGGAGCTCGATAACAGCGGGTAACGTTGAGTTAATAAAAGGAAGCGAAAATCAGTTACCACAATGGTTAGCTATTATCTTAGAAGAAAAAAACGTAGCAAAAATAGAAGATAGAATTTCGATCGAAGATCTGGGAAGAATTCTTTTCCAAGAAAGACAAAATGCGAACACACCAGCATCTTTAGTTCCCTTAGGTAAGGATTTCTCAAGCAGAGTACAACTTTATCTCGAAACCTTAAAGAGAGACAAGAACGTTGAGAGTTTAGAAAAACTTAGAAAATCAATAAGCATACTGAATGAGATCATTAAAATAAGACTAAGAAAACTGATTCAGCTCGCATTTCTCAACATCGATGATCAGAACTTAATTAACGGGATGACAGAAGAAGAGCTTTTAATCTATAAAACAATAAAACAACTTATTAAGGAATTGTATGGTGATATAATTGGAAATTCCTAGCAAACAGATTGACTATAGAGACCTCTTTATAGAATTTCTAACAACTTTCAAGAATACCAACAATCAGAACAAATATATTGAGAGAATAAATGAACTAATAGCGTATAGGAAAAAAAGTCTTATAGTAGAATTTTCCGATATACTCTCATTCAACGAAAATCTAGCTTATGAGATAATAAATAACACCAAAATCGTTCTACCGATTCTAGAAGGTGCATTATATGATCATATCCTACAATTGGATCCTACATATCAGCGAGATATAGAAAAGGTTCACGTTAGAATTGTAGGAATACCTAGAGTTATAGAACTTAGAAAAATAAGAAGTACTGATATAGATAAACTAATAGCCATTGATGGAATACTAGTTAAAGTTACTCCGGTAAAAGAAAGAATTTACAAGGCAACCTATAAGCACATTCACCCAGACTGCATGCAAGAGTTTGAGTGGCCAGAGGATGAAGAGATGCCAGAAATATTAGAGATGCCAACCATATGTCCAAAATGTGGTAAGCCGGGACAATTCAGGCTAATCCCAGAGAAAACAAAGTTAATTGATTGGCAAAAAGCGGTAATCCAGGAGAGACCAGAAGAAGTACCTTCCGGGCAGTTACCTAGGCAGTTAGAAATAATCCTTGAAGACGATTTAGTTGATTCTGCAAGGCCAGGGGATAGAGTAAAAGTAACTGGAATTTTAGAGATAAAACAAGACTCTCCAATTAAAAGAGGAAGTAGAGCGGTATTCGACATTTATATGAAAGTTAGTAGCATAGAAGTTTCACAAAAAGTACTAGATGAAGTAACAATCTCTGAAGAAGATGAGAAAAAGATCAAGGACTTAGCTAAGGATCCTTGGATACGTGATAGAATTATAGCATCGATAGCGCCATCTATTTATGGTCATTGGGAATTAAAGGAAGCTCTAGCATTAGCATTATTTGGAGGAGTTCCTAAGGTTCTAGAAGATACAAGAATAAGAGGAGATATTCACATTTTAATAATAGGTGATCCCGGTACCGCCAAATCACAAATGCTACAGTTTATCTCGAGAGTAGCTCCAAGGGCAGTTTACACAACTGGTAAAGGATCCACAGCTGCAGGCTTAACAGCTGCAGTAGTGAGAGAAAAGGGAACTGGAGAATATTACTTAGAAGCTGGTGCGTTAGTGTTAGCTGATGGTGGAATAGCTGTAATAGATGAAATAGATAAGATGAGAGACGAAGATAGAGTAGCCATTCATGAAGCAATGGAACAGCAAACAGTTTCCATAGCGAAAGCTGGAATAGTAGCTAAATTAAACGCTAGAGCTGCAGTTATTGCTGCGGGAAATCCAAAATTTGGTAGATATATAACCGAAAGGCCAGTATCTGATAATATTAACTTACCTCCCACAGTCTTATCAAGATTTGACCTAATATTCATATTAAAGGATCAACCAGGTGAACAAGATAGAGAGCTTGCAAACTATATATTAGATGTACATTCAGGAAAATCTACAAAAAATATTATAGATATAGATACATTAAGAAAATATATAGCGTATGCAAGGAAATATATTATACCAAAAATTACGAGTGAAGCTAAGAATCTAATTACAGACTTCTTCGTGGAGATGAGGAAGAAAAGTTCGGAAACTCCCGATAGCCCAATATTGATAACTCCAAGACAATTAGAGGCTTTAATAAGAATTTCAGAAGCTTATGCTAAAATGGCTCTCAAAACAGAAGTCACCAGAGAGGATGCAGAAAGAGCCATAAATATAATGAGACTATTCCTAGAAAGCGTAGGAGTTGACATGGAAAGTGGAAAAATAGATATAGATACGATAATGACTGGAAAACCTAAAAGTGCTAGAGAGAAAATGATGAAAATACTAGAAATAATAGATAGCTTAGCAGTAAGTTCAGAGTGTGCAAAGGTTAAGGATATACTAAAAGAAGCACAACAAGTTGGTATCGAAAAAAGTAACATAGAAAAATTACTTACAGATATGAGAAAAAGTGGTATAATATACGAAGCAAAACCAGAATGTTACAAAAAAGTCTAAGCTAATTTCTTATATATTGGCAGAGGAGACCACATTACCCATGCTGGTACTTGCTTTATTAATTCGTAAGCTTCTTCCCAACCGGAGAGACCTAACCTTTTTGATAGCTCTTCCAGTGTCATCTGTGTTCTTACGTATTCGTTAAGAACCGCTATTACATCATCGTTTATCTCTACTTCTCTACCACTTGAAAGCTTTATCTTTAACATTTCCATGGGTTATCATCTCATATCCCAAATATAGATTTTACTGCATTAATTCCGTATATAGACCATATGGCTAAAACCAAAATTATAAGCGAAATTAGAATTGACATTGCACCTAAACTATGCTCATTTCTCTCCATGAAATAAACTCCCAGGAGCAAAAATATTATTATAATAACTCCTAGCGCAAGGTAACCAGCACTATTTAATGCTTGTCCGTTATTTAACGGTGAAATATAATAGGGAAAAGCAATGACTCCCAATATACCAATAATTAAAATAAATATTAGAATCAAAATTACATAGCTATTTATAACCTCGTTGTAAAGTCTGTTATACTTTTTTGGCATGATATTACTTCACCATGGGACATTTTTAATTTTTAGCAAATAAGCAACGTAGTTTGTCCCTTGATGCAAAAAGAAAGCTAATCCACATATGAACAAAAACTGATACCACGTAATATTTACACGCATCAACACAAGTATTAGAGAAGCTCCTAAGACAAAATCTAATTGATCTAAACCTAAAACTCTTCCACCCCTAGGTATACCAAGTCTCCTCTTTATAAAGGCACCAATCATATCCCCTATCATTGCGAATAAGGACTCTAAAAACGATATAAGAGTCCACTCAGCTGTAAAAAATTTAGATATAATAACACCTACTGTAGTACCGAAAGTTAATGCAACAATTAGACCCTCAAAGGTCTTCCCATCTCCAAATAGTCTCCTCCCATCTACGAAATTCTTACCAAAATCTATTGGAGTCCCCCTTTTAATGAATGGACCACTTCCATTAGCGATAAATGCAGGTAGATATATGAGAATTGATAATAAAAGATCGTATGCTATAGACAACCAATTACACCCCTTTCAGTTATCTTAAATTTACATCTCCTAAGGTTACCTATAATATAAGATTTAGTAATCCTCAAAACATCATCGGAGAACTTTCGCATAAATTTTTCCCCAGCCACCTTATTATTGGCTGATACTTCCCAAACTAATAGAATTTTTACGTTAGACTGGGCGATCGACCTCAAAATAATTAATAGCTTTAAGAAACTATGTACATTCCGTTCATATCTATAAAACGTATTAATTGTGTCAACTACTATAAGACTGGGCTTATATTCCAAAGAATTGATTATTCCATTAAATAGTTCAATATTGCTTTTAACAGAAGCGAAATAAACTCCTTGACCAACCTTAATCTTTTCTAACCTAGCCTCGAAAAGAGAACCTTCAGTCGAGATGAAAACGGAAGTCCTTATTTCCAAGGCCAATTCTAACGAAAGACTAGTCTTTCCTACCCCAGACTCGCCGTATATTGACACCAAATTTCCCCTTTCAAATACAAATGTTGACAAATTCAAAGCTTATAACTCACTAAATAAACATCTTACATGTGAAAATAAAAAATGTAGCAATTATCGCTGATTCTCCTAAAGTATATAAGAACATATTAGATGAACTAAAGAGAAGAAATATACAGATTTCTGAGAATGGAGAAGTGAAAATAGTAATAGATTCAGTAAAGGAAAGAAGTGATATTCTTAGATATGTGGGCCGTATAATAGCTATCTCAAGGGGAAAACAAGAATTCAACGAACTACTAATAGGCATAGATACCAATTCACCCTATCTAACTGTTGTTGCACTAATAGATGGAGAATTGATAGAATATAGAAGATCTTATGGACTTCAACCTTTAATTAACGCAATTAGTGAAATCCTAATTACATACCCAGCAAAAAGAAAAATAATAGGAGTAGGTATTGGAAATAAATATGGAAAAGAAATATATAGTGTTCTCTCAATGATCTATGAAAATGTAAAGAGTATAGACGAGAAGTACACAAATGCGAAATCACCCTTTAATCAGATAAAGGATAAAGACATAAGAGCAGCGTATAGTATAGCCTTGAGGGCATCTTCATGAAAAAAGAACAGATAATACAAGGGCCTTGTACAATAAAAGTTTTAGAGGGAGAGGCTAGAATACTCGGAATAGAGATACAGAAAAACGATTTGTTAACAATACCATCAGATAAGACGTATACTCTTGTTTATGATGAAAATACAAGGTTAGAGACGGATTGTAAAAAGCTGTTAGACAATTTAAATTTAAGATGGGATGAAATAGTTGAAGAGATTATAAACACAGTAGGAGTAGTATTGCTTCTAGGAAATGTAGATTCCGGAAAGACTTACTTGACCAATCTATTCACCAATCTTGCCACTTCTTACTTGAAGATTATAGATGCAGATGTTGGGCAATCCACTTTATTTCTACCAACCTTCATAGCAGAATTAAAACCGATGAGAAAAACCCTTAATCTAGAGGAGCTTGGATATGATACTCTAGAATTCTTTGGAGATATAACACCTTCAACGAATCCTAGACTACATGTTCAAAAAATATTGAGACTCTATGGAACAACACCAAAGGAAAGACTAACAGTAATAGATACTGATGGGTGGACTGTTGGACTAAATTCAATGTTACACAAATTCGAATTAATATACACAATTGATCCTGATTATATAATAGTATTTGATCAGAAAATAAAAGATTCATTACCTGAAAATTATAGAAACAAAGCAATTCTTTTAAAAAGTGTAAATCTGCATAAGTCTAGATCTGAAAGAAAAGCAAATAGAATAGCAAAATATGAGAGATATTTTAAGGAAGCAAAAAACATAAAAACCCTATCTGAAAATTTATTAGGAAAACAAATATCAAACATTCTATACTGTGCATGGGGAGAGTATATACAATTATCAGACGAAGAACCATGTACAGACTATTATATACCACTTAATTTACTAAAAGGAGCATTACTAGGCATAATAGAAAATAAGAAAGTCATAGGAGCCGCCCTATTAGATGACCTAAAAGAAAACGAAATAACAATACTAAGTAGAGTAAACAAGTTTACAGGGTTAGTTTTAGGGTATATTAGCTTAAATGATAAATTTGAGGAAAGAAGAATTAGATTTAGAAAATGCAAAAGCTAATTGCAATTGAAGGAATAGATGGGTCAGGCAAAACAACACTTGCGAATCTATTAAAGGAGCATCTAGAATCTAAAATGAAACTGAACGTGATTGTTACGAGAGAGCCATTTTCTGAAGATATAATAAAGTTAATAGAAAAAATTGGCTGGAATGATCCAATCCTATTAGTATTGCTCTTTGCAGCAGACCGAGAAATACACGTTAATTGGCTATCTAAAATAAAGGATGCTGATCTAATAATACTTGATAGATATTATTTCTCCAGCATAGCCTATCAAGGGGCTCTAGGAGTAGATGAGCAATGGATAAAAATGGTGAATTCCTATTTCCCTAAACCAGATATGGTAATATTATTAGACTTACCAATTGAGGTTGCTATCAGTAGAATAAAAAATGATAAATTCAACTTCGAAGAAAAGATTAAAAGCCTTGCAAAAGTTAGGGAAAAATACCTAAAACTTGCAAAAGAATATAATTTCTACGTAGTAGATGCAAGCAAGGATAAGAATGAAGTATTAGAACAAGCAATAAAAATTATTCAGAAGAATTTATTTTAATCTTCCTTAATCGTTCTAATGCATCTAAATACCTTATGATCTGAATTATCCTTTCAGAATCTAATGGATCCTCCTTCATCTTTTTTGCGCTTAAATATAGACCATCAATCAATATACTTTCTATTTCATCTAACTGCAAATTTCTCTTTACGATCTTCTCCTCATCATCACTCTTCACTATATAAACTTTCCCGTGAACTGGACATACAACATCACCATTTTTCAATTTAAATAGCGGCATTTTGCATATAGGACAAGCCTCTTCTAACATTGTAGCGCCTTGACGTAAAAGTTCAGCAGCCTTCTTAACACCTACCTCACTTTCGTTAGTCATAAATAATTCTTAAACTCCCTAATATTAAAAAGTAATAGAGGTGTTTTGACATGTCAATGCCTTATGACAATGAAGCTAAGATAAAACAAGCAGTAATTTTATTACAGAAGATAGTTAATGATACGAGCGTTCCCAGAAACATTAGAAGAGCAGCAACTGATGCAATAAGAAATCTTCAAGACCTTGGTTTAAGTCCTGCAGTAAGGGCTGCAAACGCGATTGGAATTTTGGAAGATATAAGTCAAGATCCTAATATGCCTACTCATGCTAGAATTTCCATCTGGAACGTTGTTTCCATTTTAGAGACAGTAAAGGACTAGCTTTTTTAAATCTCAATTTTTATTTTATAATGCGCGGGGGTGCCCGAGCTAGGTCAAAGGGGGCAGGCTTAGGCCCTGCTGGCGAAGGCCTGCACGGGTTCAAATCCCGTCCCCCGCACTGTTTTTAAACTCAATTAAATTTCATCTATAAGATTAAATGTTTTAGAATATATTGAATGAATACTAATTCTCAGAAATAATATCTAAATATCACTATATTTCAAGAATTAGTAAATAATTATCTCTAGTTGGTTAATTGCTGAAATATTTTACTTTTTTAGACTATAGCTGGAGTTTGCAAAAGCTTATAGCCCGTAATTAACTCCCCAGTTAAACCAATGTTGTAAGTCTTATCACTATAAATAAAACTAAAATTCTTCATTAGCTTTGAAGCAACGGACGTGAACCATTTCACACTTTAAGTGTACGGACCCGCCGGGATTTGAACCCGGGACCACCGGCTCCGAAGGCGGAAAAGAGGGCGTAGAACGTCGTAAAATTGCGTTAGTTGCCAATTTACGCCAATATGCGACTAACGGCAATACGAAGGCGTTCTACGACTATCTCATAAACGAAAGGAAAATAAGCGAAAAAACTGCGAAAGAATACGTTTCTGCAATATCTAAGCCGTTTCGTGAAACTAGAGACGCTCAGAAAGCGTATAGATTATTTGCGAAATTCTTAGCTTCACGCGGAGTAATAAGTGACGATTTCGCCGAGAAGATACTAAAGGTCGTTAAGGTGAAGAGGACTAATGCCGATATTTATATCCCGACAATTGAGGAAATTAAGCGGACGCTCAATAAGGCGAAAGACTATAGCGAAAACGTCTATCTCGTTTACCGCTTAGCGTTGGAGTCGGGGTCGAGACTGAGCGAAATACTACGCGTTTTGAAAGAACCGGAAAAGGACGTATGTGAAGTGGGGATACCCCACACCCCAACGCTATGCTATTACCCGTTGGCATGGCAACGCGGATATAAGGGCGTTTTCTATATCTTTCACTTAACGCCTTTGAAGAAAATCGATATAACGAAATACGCTATAGCCGATTTCGAAAGGCGTCGAGACGCGATAGCGATAAAATACTTCCGCAAATTCGTCGCAATGAAGATAGCGGAGTTAGGCGTACCGTTGGACGTTATCGATTTTATCCAGGGTAGAAAGCCGACCCGCGTATTAACGCAACACTACGTTTCGCTTTTCGGCATAGCGAAAGAGCATTACAAAAAATATGCAGAGTGGTTAAAAACGTCGGTCTGAATTTCGTTAGAATCCCCATTCTAATCGTTTCACTTTAAAAGCGCTTCTTTTACATTGCCGTACTGATCCTGATAGATTACGTGTTTGCCGTTAATGCTAAGAATTTTCTTAGCTTTTATGACCCCGTTTGTAGTCTCTAATTTTATTATATTCTCATCGTTTTCCACAACGTCGATATTATCACGCTTCCGATTAAAGAACATCATCTCATTACGCCCGCGAAAATTTGCAGTACTTCCTCATCAGTCTTTGCGTTTTTCAAAATGTTTTTAACACGTTCGTATTCATCGCCATTTAATCTTACTTCATACTTGGCTCTTTCGTTACCGTTGACGTATTCTTTTATCTTCAATGTGCGCCCCTCTAATTTTAGTTTTACTTTCGTTCCATTCGGGGCGTCTACAATTACGACGTCTCCTTCGCGTTTCATAATTAAGATAACGTGTGTTAGATTAAAAAATAAAAAATTACGTCTCGTCTCGTCTCGTTTCGATTAATTTTATCGTGTCTCTATATAGTATTTTCTTCTCACTATGAAGTTCGCGCAAAATTTCGCGTATTTTATCTTCGCCTACGTCCATTTTCTTATCAGAGAAAAATTTCTTTATGTCTTTAACTCTGCATTCTTTCTTCTCTTTCACGAAATTGTATATCATTTCTTTAATCACGTCACGATCTTGTCTCTCTATTACTTCGACCTCGATCTCTTCATTATCTTCCTCTTCTTCCTCTTCTTTCTTTGGCGGAACCCACGCGACAAACGTGTATTTAGTTCTTCTTCTCATCTTTAGGATTTGTATTTTGACGTTATATTTGCGCGCTAACTCTTTGACATCCAGAACCAGATCATCCGGTAACATCATGTACGCTTCTTTATCTAACTCGAATAATGGGTACCATGTCCTAATTATATTAATTAACTCATTCTCATCCCGTTTCATTTCGTGTTTTATTTCAACTCGTTTCACATTAACTCACCTATTTTTGATAAAATAAGTTTCAGCACGAAACATAACACCCGACCTGGATGGCAAATATCTTAAGCGCGTCAACAATAATTAGGCGCGCTCTATCTCCTAAAACCTGGACAAGTTTCTCACATTTTTCGTCAGAAATTATTCCACGCTCTTTCGCCTTATATGCCCCGCTCTTACTATATCCCACGTTCATTAGATCATTTACCGTGGCAATTTCGGTTAACATTTTCTTGAACTCTGGCGGGAGAAATTCACATACCATGGAATCCCCAGTATAACGTTAGACTGGGGAGTATAAAAGCTTTTTTGTATTTCTTCAAGTCGCGATGCAAAAAAATAACGTGACTTTCTTCATTATGTTATGAATTCAACGTTAAATGAGGAAAAATAACGGCGAAAATTTCTTCATTCTCTTATGAATAACTAATAAAATTAATTAGTTTTTAGAGTGGGATAGCGTTTGTTTTTCTCCCGCAAACACCCCTAAATAGTTTTTATTTCTGCCGTTTGTCGACTAATTCTATTTCTTCACTCGCTTATAGCATAACGTGATTTCGCCTTCTCTAGTTTCTACTTTAAGTTCAAATTCGTCATCTGGCTTAATATCGAGTGATGTAACGATTTCGCGTGGTATATTTAGGTAAAATGTTTCTTGTCCAGGCTTTCCACCTTTGTGAACTCTTGGTTTCATAGGTAACTATTCTTACGAACCTTTATATAAATATTTCGGGCGAAAAGTTTAAATATGCGTGTAACATATTGTTTAATTAGGCGTACGAATATGAAAAATCTAAACAAAAAAGTCCCGAATCAAGTCAAACCAGTCGTTTTTTTGAAAGATAACCCACTAAACGAGTCCGTGAAAAATAAAACGGTGGTGAGAGAGCTATGATAAACTTACTAAAGGTAGATTGGGATACGGTCGAAAAATTGATCAACGAAATGCTAAACGATCATATGAGGGCGTGGGGGCATTACGTTTACTTGATCGTTAATGAAGATACGGTACTTGTGAAAGTATACGAAAATGACGAAGACGACGACGACCCCGGTAGATTATTGTTTACGATAAAGGCAAAG
>Ga0209451_10059_pt1 | contig 19876 bp, 19 predicted proteins | sample Arccon1NAG2MetaG_FD_184743 | JGI IMG/M metagenome (GOLD analysis project Ga0209451, IMG submission 184743) | Archaeal communities from Yellowstone National Park, Wyoming, USA - Archaeal consortia 1 (NAG2) MetaG (SPAdes) (version 2) | ecosystem: Environmental > Aquatic > Thermal springs >...
ACTGTTGATGTGCTCAATTTCATTTCACAGTTTAAGTATATAGTTGCTGTCCCGGCTGGGGATGTTAAGGTGTATGAGGAGTTTGACGGGGATTACACAACTAATAGTAAGAGGCATAGGAGGGATGAGCAGGTCAAGTTCAGGTTTCTCGTGTACAGCAAGGAAAAAGTGAGGAGAAAGAGTCTTGTTTATTTTGCTAGGGCTACTAACCTAGACCTATCCAAGAGGGAAGTGTTGGATTTGTATAATAAGGTAAGGGGTCCCATAGAGACCTCTTATAGGAACATTAAGGCTTTTCTTCCATTTACTGGTTCTACTAAGTTTGTTTTTCGCACGTTGATCTTCGTGCTGGCCCTTGTACTCTACTCCTTATATACCATATTCAAGGGGGAGGTGGGGAGAGAGGAGTTTAGATTATTATTAATTCTTTTATTTCCTGATTTATTCAATCCAGAGAATTTTACATTTAATGTAATTGAAACACTTATTTACACTATAGATTTATTTTTAAGGAGGTGATTTTGGGTCTACCGTAAACCACGTGGGTTGAAAGGACCCACGTGGCAATGTTAGTTGACACTATGCTTGAAGTTCAACCGAAAGATTTATCACTGAACGCCACAAAGCATCCGATATAAAAACCATTCTAAAGAAAATCGAGCCTAGTCTACACTACTTGATCAGCTTGAGGGGTATATTATTTCTATCCCCATATCCTTAGCCATTGCCTTAACTCTTTCAGGATACCTATCGTGAATAAATGGTGTTACAACATAAACTAAATTAACCTTAATATTCTTAACTTTTTCATAGAACTCCTTCTTCCTCTTTATTGTTGGTAAGTCCCCTCTTTTTAAAGAGGAAGTGATTTCAACCAATATAACACTACCGTCTTTAATTACAATATCATATTCAACATCAGAAGGCTCATCATAAACATATCCACTCCTATCATAAAGCACTTCCCTAGAAACCTTCCAACCACTATTACTCAAAAGCTCACCAATTCCTTGCCTAAAGGAATCCTCATTCATAATTCCCCATCTAGCCCCAAGACCGGTAATAATAGTTTCTAATCTCTTCAAGTCTTCTTTTGTGGCCATGGTCTTTAGATCCTCCTTAGTGGCCATTCCCTTCAAGTCTTCTTTTGTGGCCATGGTCTTTAGATCCTCCTTAGTGGCCATTCCCTTCAAGTCTTCTTTTGTGGCCATCACGTTCTTAATTTCCTCCAACTCTTGCTTAGTAGCCATTATTTTCTTGGTTTCCTCAATCTCCTTGTCTAGTCTTTCAATATCTTGCTTAGTAGCCATCGTGTTCTTAATTTCATTTATAGTCCTATCTAGTCTTTCAATATCTTGCTTAGTAGCCAGGTTTTGCCATGGAGTTATCCTAGCTAAAACCTGATAAACTATCTCTGGTTTAGCAGTTAGAACGTCCACTAATATCGATGGATTATTAAGCAGTACTTTTTTAATTTCTTCTTCTAAACTCACATATTAAATTACTCTTATAATAATTTAAATCTAACTTAAGAGGCTTTTAACTGAGTCCTCACCGCCTCATATAGGTTCCTCCATGAGGGGTTCATTGTTCCCAACATCGATTCACGATCTCATTTGGTGGGTAGTCGGGGTAGACAGAAAGCCATAACTGAGGGGATCCATCATCCACGTTGTCTGGATCCCGTGAAAGGGAAAATGATACTTTTTGCTCCTCCCTCAGTCTCATTAAGCCCTCAATCGAGCTGGGGAGCTTCCGGTATAAAAACCTTTCCATGAAAAATCGAGCATAGTCCACACTACTTACGCAAGTGATGAAACCTGCTTTACTCACTAGCATCAAAGGGCTTATTATAATACAGCACAGCCCAAGTAATAACAGCCAATTTCCTTGCACAAGCAGTAATCAACTTCTTACCCTTTAACCTACCCTTGTGCTCCTCATAAAAACGCTTGATAACAGGATTAACCTTGATGGCAGTCAAAGCTGCCAGGTAAAAAGCCCTCCTCAAAACAGCGTCACCTTTTTTAGAAATACCCCTTGAGACAACACTCTTACCACTAGACTCAACAACAAGACCACAATAAGCAACAAACCTCTTCTTATCACTAAAGCGCCTAACATCACCAACCCTAGCCAAAATAATACAACCCAAGGTTTTACCAATACCAGGAATAGTGAAAATCAAACTATCCTTGGAAACAACATTCTCAAGCTCCTTCTCAATCTCCCTCTTCCTAGTTTTAAGCCTCTCAAGCTCCTCCAAAAGAAACCTCAGACAAGACAACACTATCCCCACCCCTCAAAACCTCCTCCAAGTTTTTCTTAGACAAACTATCCCTATAGCCTAAAAGTACCAAATCCCTCCTCAACCTATTCTTAACCCTAGCAATACTCCTAGTAACAAAATCCCACTGGCTAGTCAACTCCCTAGCATCACTTGTTACAAACCCACTACCCATACTTACAACTAATTCCGCAAGCTTTTTAGCATCATTCTTATCACTCTTCTTACCCCTAAAACCCTTGAACTTCTTGAGAATAAAGGGATTAATAATCCTAACATCATACTCATTATTCAAGTACTTTTCTAGGTTAACGTGGTAAACTCCAGTACTCTCAATACCCACTTTGCAACCACTAGGCAAGATCTTCCTTATCTCCTCATAACCTCGCTTATCATTAGTAAACTCGTAGAGTTTACCTTGAAAATACATAATTAATTTATCTTTTGATACATCTATTCCTGCAACTGGGGCCTCCAATTGTACTCACCCTTATGTTTTATTCGGGCTTTTTGCCCAACTTCCGGTCCGAATTGGAGGCGGCCAAGCTCCCCATCGGGCTTTAAGCCCAAGGAGCGTCACGGCCTACACCCCAGTCAGATCTGTATTACTCAGATCTGACTAATATGTTTTATATAAGGAGCATCATTAACATCACTAAAAGAATTTCAGAAAAAAGGATTATTTAAATATAAGAGGCTATCCATCTCCTTGGGTGAAGTTTTCCACTCCTTAACCATTACTTTGTAAAGTAGTTTATTTTTTAAATATAAATTTTAATAAGACAAAAAACAAGATCTCATTGTTCTATAATATCCCAAGGATATATTGGAGTTTTATTGAACTTTTTATGTGTAATTTTCTCTAGGGCCAGAAACACAGCAGGTAAAGCACCAGTAGTACCTGCTTCTCCTATTCCTCTGCTTTTAGCAGATGTTACAGATGGATATTCAACCTCATTGACATAAATCTTATAATTCGCTTCGACAGCAGTGGGAACTCCACAGTCTGCAATTGACGAGAATAGTGGATTTCCATTTTCATCATACGGCGCGTGCTCCCATAATACTTGTGAAATGCCTTGTAATACCCCACCAATAATTTGACCTTCAACTTCTTCTTTTATCAATGTTCTACCTACGTCATCTACAGCATAGTATTCAAGGACCTTAACGAACCCAGTATCTTTATCTACGTCAACAACCGCCACATGAGAACCAGGAGAAAATATATCATCTGACTTATAGAATACCTCGGCCTCTACACCATTTATCTCCTTTAGCGCTTTCTCTATAGGCATATTAATTTTACTCAATAATTGCTTGCAAGCTTCGATAACTGCTGAACCTCCTGCAGTTGCACTTCTAGAACCGAAACTCCCTATTCCTTCTTTTACTCCATCAGTTGTGTTAGTAATTACTTCAATCAAATCTTGAGGAACTCCCAATATCTCTGAAGCTAATTTCGAAAAAGTATAACCATGAGCCTGACCATGTGGCCCTGTCCCCACAAAGATCTTAATTTTTCCATTCTCTATTCTCACTCTTGCACCTTCTCCCGGAGATAATCTTACAATATCTGTAAATACTGTTATTGATACTCCCTTACCCTTGTAAACCTCCCTAGCTTTCCTATAATACTTCTCAGCCTCATTCAACACTTGATTATAACCAGCAGGATCAATCTTAACGCCTAAAGGCGTAACATAACCATTATCACCGATCAAATTCTTCCTCCTAATCTCAACAGGATCCATACCTAATTCATTAGCCAAATCCTCAACAAGGGTCTCATGAATTAACGCAGCCTCTGGTCTACCAGCACCCCTGTAGGGACCAGTGGGAGGCAAGTTTGTGAATATTCCGTAAGCTCTTATTGACGCAAACTTCATTTTATAGGGTCCGGTAAGTAATTGAGCTATGAATGCTGGGGTGGTAGGATTTAATGTATAATTATACGCACCTAAATCTACAGCTATATAACCTTCTATTCCTAGTATTTCACCTTGTTTAGTAGCATACATTTTGATATCAGAGAGAACTCCTCTTCCAACAGTAGGATTTTTTAAGTGCTCATATCTAGTCTCTATCCACTTTACTGGTCTGCCTAATTTCATGGACGCCATAGAAGCTATTACATACTCAGGATGAGCTGGTACTTTATTTCCAAATCCTCCTCCAACGTTTTGCGGAGAATATACTCTAATTTTTTCTGGTGGTAAGTTTAGGGCTTCCCTTAAATCATTCTTTACCCTAAAAGAGGATTGGAATGAGCCATATATGTTTAAATGCTCTCCATCCCAGAATGCTATAATCCCTTTAGGCTCCATAGGATTTGAAATTATCCTAGTTTGGTTTATCTTTCTACTCACTATAATTTCTGCTCTTTTCTTAGCAGATAATTCCCCTCCTTCTAACAGTTTATCTACAGAGATGTTTCTTTTAGCCCCAGAATGTATCTCATCATTACTGTTCATAGCCTTTTCTATGTTAATAATTGGTTTAAGTTCCTCGTATTCTATTGATACCTCATCTGTAATGTCCTCAATCTCGTATCTGTCTTCTACTACATAGGCTAAGACTGGCTGTCCAACGAAATTTACTTTACCATCAGCAAGTATAGGCATTTTCACTATATTGGATTGCTTTAGTGTCTCTGGGTCAGCTCTTACTGGCATGTAAATCTTCGCATCTTCCCATGTTAGAGTGAGCAGAGCTTTTTCTGGTTTTGATATACTCTTTATAATACCTCTGGCTATGGGTGATCTAACTATACCTAAGTAAACTGTATTCATAGGGTTAAGGTCATCAATATACATTCCTTTTCCACTTATTTTCGGAAGATCTTCTTTTATCATTGCTAGAACATTATCGTTTACTGCTTAATAGTTTTTCCTAAAACTAGTGCGATAAAACTAGTTTGATTAAACACATATCTACCTCTACTAGTAATGAGAATATATGGCTAAATATGTTTCATTTTACGTAGGTAACCTTAGGAAGATAGGCGTAGTTGAAGGAAACTACGTCTATGAGGTTTCTGAAATTGGTGAGGATAAGGAAAGAGGAAATTCTTATAAATTAAATGAAATAAATTTAGATATTCCGATACAACCGTTAGCAATAATATGCACATTAGTAAATTCTCCAAAAATGGTTGGAGTTAATAACAAAAATGAGGCTAGGGAAATGGTGAAAAGTCCGAAATTTTTCATTAAACTCCCTACTGTGGCAATTGCTCATAGACAACCTATTATATCGCCCCCGGATGCTATAAGACCTGAGGTAGAAATTGGTATTATTACTAGATTAAAAATGAAAGACATAAATAGAAGTGATGTTAAGAAATATATCTTAGGATATACAGTATTTAATGATATAACTTATCCTCCAGGCCTAAAGGAGGATTCGTATTATGCTATGCGAAGAGATCCTACAGATGGTAATGTTAAGAAGTTATTAATGAGAGGTACTCATTTTAGGAATAAAGTTAGAGATACTTTTGCCCCAATGGGACCATATATTGTAACCGAGGAGGAGATAGGCGATGTTAACTCCTTAAGGATGAGAAGTTATTACAATGGCGAATTAGTACAAGATGGATATTCAAGTGAATTTATATTCTCTATAGAAGAAATATTAGTAGAGCTTTCTAAAATCGTTACAATTCCCCCGTTTAGTGTTGTATCGACTGGAAGTATTGGTTATACTAACGTTTCTGACGCTTCCGAGTTTACCCTAAAGCCAATTGAATATGCATTAATGGTAGCTGAAGTCGAGAAGATAGGTAGGTTAGAGAATCCCATAAAAATTTACCAATAAAATTAGTATTTCAGTATCCTAATTTTTCAGGGAAATCTTAAATATTATATTATGATAATGAATTGATCCAGATTAAGAGGTTGTACATCTTATATTTAAGGATTTCAAGTGTCATCAACTATAAATGAGGGACAGATCTTCACATTCTGTCCCGTATACTCAAGCTCTTCTATTATATTTAATAAAAAGACTTTGGAACTTCTTTCTATATCACCTCATCGACGTTTATATTATTTTTAGGAATCCTCTTTCATGACTTCGAAGTATAAATTAGGTTAATGGAGGTATCTGTTCAATTTCAGTTAATACTTTATGGTTCTATTCCAAATCTTCTTAAAGCTATTATCCTTCTAGTTAATTCCTTATACTTATCAGAAATCTCTATTTCCAATGTTATTTAACGCTTTTACAGCGCTATTGTAATTGAAATACTAACCTTATTGGACAACTTATTCCTTGTTAACAATTCTCCCTTATATGCATAAGGTAATTGAAATCAACGGCTATCCGATAATGATTTATGAAAAAAGATGGAAAAGAGTCCACTTACTTTGTTGGACGTCCTCATAAGCAAAAACCAATAACTGATATTGGATACAAAATTGAGGGAGATAATATAATTTGTCCATTTCATCTAGTAGTCTTCTCACTCATAACCGGTGAACTCATAAAACCGCCAGAATCCAAAACACCTTGTTCACCTAATTGCAAACTTATAAGAGCTAGATTAATAAACGGTGAGGTATTGTTTGATAAGCCATTTATACCCAAAACAAAGGGTTGATAAATATGGAGTGTAAAGTGGCAATAGATATTGGTGGGACGTTTACTGATTTCATAGTCCTATCCAGTGAGGGGTGAATCCTTTCTCACGTTAACAGAAATCTTTTTATATTTATTTATTATCAACCAATTTTGTGGAGAGACTACTGAGACCTAAGGAGGCTTGCCAACTACTCAGCATTTCATACTCAACACTCCTACGGTGGATTAGAGAAGGAAAAATAAAGGTGGTAACGACTGAAGGAGGGAAGTATAGGATACCTTACAGCGAGATAAAGAAGTACTTAGAAAGGAGGGAAGAGACGAGGGCTGTAATTTACGCAAGGGTCTCCTCTACCGATCAGAGAGAAGACTTGGAAAGACAAATAAACTACCTAACGAACTACGCAACGGCAAAAGGCTACAAGGTAGTTGAAGTACTGAAAGATATTGCAAGCGGGTTGAACACACAAAGGAAAGGATTGCTTAAGTTATTCAAACTTGTTGAGGGAAGGAGTGTCGACATCGTATTAATAACCTACAAAGATAGGTTAACAAGATTTGGATTTGAGTACATTGAGGAGTTCTTCTCAACCATGGGAGTTAAGATTGAAGTAGTTTTCGGTGAGGAGCCCAAAGATGACGCACAAGAGCTAGTTGAGGACTTAATCTCAATCATTACCTCATTCGCAGGGAAAATTTACGGTATGAGGAGTCACAAGAAAACACTCCTAGTTCAAGGTGTAAAAAAGTTAATAGGTGAGTTGAGTGGAGAGGACAGTGAAGTTAAGGGTTAAGGTTGACTATTCTACATACTCAGCACTTAAGGAGGTCGAGAAGGAGTACAGAGAGGTTCTAGAGGAGGCAATAAATTATGGGCTGTCAAACAAAACTACCTCCTTCACCAGGATTAAAGCTGGAGTTTACAAGACTGAGAGGGAGAAGCATAAGGACTTACCCTCCCATTATATTTACACCGCTTGTGAGGATGCAAGCGAGAGATTAGACAGCTTTGAGAAGTTGAAGAAGAGAGGTAGGAGTTACACTGAGAAACCGTCTGTGAGGAGAGTTACTATTCACCTCGACGATCATCTGTGGAAGTTCAACCTTGATAGGATTTCAATTTCCACAAAGAGGAGTAGGATTCTCATTTCACCAACCTTCCCTAAGATCTTCTGGAGATATTATAATAAGGGTTGGTTGATTGCGAGTGAGGCCAGGTTTAAATTGTTGAAGGGAAATGTTGTAGAGTTCTACGTCATTTTTAAGAGAGATGAGCCTAAACCTTATGAGCCTAAGGGTTTCATCCCAGTTGATCTAAATGAGAATTCAGTCTCTGTATTAGTTGATGGAAAACCGATGCTTTTAGAGACTAACACTAAGAAAATTACTCTGGGCTATGAGTATAGGAGGAAGTTGACAATCACTGATAAGTCAACTAAGGATAGGGAAGTGAGGAGGAAGTTAAAGAGGCTGAGGGAGAGGGATAAGAAAGTAGACATTAGGAGGAAATTAGCAAAGCTGATCGTTAAAGAGGCTTTTGAAAGTAGGAGTGTCATAGTTTTAGAGGACTTGCCTAGGAGAACTCCGGAGCATATGATAAAGGACGTGAAGGATAAACAACTTAGGTTGAGGATTTATAGATCTGCATTTTCCTCAATGAAGAACGCTATTATTGAGAAGGCTAGGGAGTTTGGTGTCCCCGTGGTCTTAGTTAACCCATCTTATACTTCCACTGTTTGCCCAGTTCATGGGGCGAAGATCGTTTACCAACTCGATGGGGGCGATGCCCCAAGGGTTGGTGTTTGTGAGAAGGGGAAGGAAAAGTGGCATAGGGATGTAGTTGCACTGTACAACTTAGCGAGGAGAGCTGGAGATGTGAGCCCCGTGCCGTTGGGCTCGAAGGAGTCCCATGACCCACCTACAGTAAGTGGGTGGTTGAGGGCTAAGTCCCTACACTCGATCATGAATGAACATAAAATGATTGAAATGAAAGTGTAGGGACAAACGGGAAATTAAGACAATAAAAGTCCTAACTAACCCTAAAGACCCTGGACAAGTCATTAAAGATGTAATAAGCACTTTAAACTGCAACGTAAATGAGATAGCTCACGCCACGACACTTGCAACAAATACATTATTAGGGCAGGAAAACCTGACCATCTCAAAGACTGCCTTACTCGTTACAAAAGGATTCAAGGATATTATCGAAATAGGTAGACAGAATAGGCCTAGGCTTTATGATTTACATTTTGAGAAGCCAAGACAATTGGTCCTCAGAAGTTTAAGATTTGAGATTGACGAGAGGATCAACGCTGAAGGGAATATAATAAAGGAGGTGAATCCAGACGAAATAGAGAGTATTTCTAAAAAACTTTTAGACGAAAATGTAATACCGATTGCAGTAAGTTATCTGCACTCTTATCTTAATCCAAAAAATGAGCTAATTACTGAAAATGTGTTAAAGAAGTACTTCAAATACATCTCAATCTCCTCAAAAATAGCACCAGAACCTAGAGAATACGAGAGGACTTCTACTACAGTAGTTAATGCAGTGCTAATGCCATTAGTATCTGCATATCTTGAGAAATTACAAGCCTCTTTACCAACTGAAAACTTCTATATTATGTCAAGTTCTGGAGGATTAGTAGATATTAAAGAAGCGTCTGAGAAGCCAGTACAGCTAATTGAATCCGGACCAGCAGCTGGTGTAATAGCTTCGGCTAGCTTCTTGCCTAATGAGCGTTTTATAAGCTTTGACATGGGGGGTACTACCGCTAAGGCTGGCGTTATAATTAATGGTAATTTTGAAATGACCACTGAGTATGAAGTTGGAGGGGAAGTAAACTACGGAAGGATAGTTAAGGGTAGCGGGTATCCAGTAAGATTCCCATTTGTTGATTTGGCCGAAGTATCTGCTGGTGGGGGTACGATAATATGGAGGGACGAGGCTAATGCTTTAAAAGTTGGACCTATAAGTGCTGGTGCTGATCCTGGACCAATTTCCTACGGAAAGGGAGGAAATAGGCCTACAATAGCTGATTCAAATCTGATTTTAGGAAGATTGGGGACAGAGCTCATTGGTGGTAATCTAAAGTTAGATAAAGAGAGTGCAATAAAGGGGATGAGTAGATTAGGCGATCCATATGAGGTAAGTAAGAATGCTTTAGAATTGATAAACTTGGAGATGGCTAGAGCAATAAGGTTAGTTACAGTGGAGAGGGGATTAGACCCATCAAACTTCTCCTTAATAGCCTTTGGAGGTGCTGGTCCGCAACATGCATTATATTTGGCTGAGGAGGTGGGGATAGGTAAGGTTATAATATCACCTCATCCAGGATTATTCAGTGCTTTAGGATTATTACTAGCTGATTGGCGTTTTGAAGTTAGGAAATCATATCCTAAAGACTTAGAGAGTGAATTTAAGCGATTGGAAAAGGAGCTATATGATAAGTTGAAGGGGAACGTCGACTACTTCTTGAGACTTGCAGATGCGAGATATGAGGGACAAGGATGGGAGTTAACAATTCCAGTAAATAACGTTCATGAGATTAGGAAAGTGTTTGAGGAGAAGCACCTAGCGACTTATGGTTTCGTGATGAATGATAGGGAGATAGAGATTGTTACAATAAGGGTTTTCGCTATCAAGAAGAGACCATTACCTAAAATAAAGGTAACATTTGGAAATTGTGATAAGCCAAGGGAGGTTAGGAAAGTCATAATTGATGACGATTGGGTAAATGTCGACGTCTATGTTAGGGAGAAGTTATCTAAAGGCTTTAGAATAAGGGGGCCAGCAATAATTGAGGAATACAGCTCGACTACAGTTATAAAGGATGGTTGGAATGCAATTATAGATGATTCAATAATATTGGTGAGAGAATGACAAGTTGGGAAATAATTCACAAAGCCTCTGAGTTCATTGCAGAGGAAATGGGCGTTATGCTAAAGAGATCAGCCATGTCACCAAACATTAGGGAGAGGATGGATCATAGTTGTGCAATAACGGATGTCGAGGGTAATATTATAGCCCAAGCTGAACACATACCAGTTCACCTAGGCTCTTTTAGCATTGGAGTTAAAAACACATTAAATTTGATAGGCGAAATAGAAGAGAGTGATATGGTTATTTTAAATGATCCTTATATATCTGGTACTCATCTGAATGACATAATGGTTTTAGCCCCAGTTTACTATAATGGTAAGCTAATAGGATATGTTGTAAATAAGGCACATCACGTTGATGTAGGTGGACCAATGCCAGGTAGTTTAAATCCATAGGCAACGACAATTTACGAGGTGAGTTTTGTAATACCCCCAGTGAGGTTGATGAGGAAAGGGCAGATAAATAATGAGATTATTAATATAATTAAGCATAACTTCAAGGTACCCGAGGTATCAATAGGCGATCTGAACGCCCAAATTTCAGTGAACCTCAATGGTATAGCTAGAATTAAGCAAATGTTTGATAAGTACGGTTACGAGAACGTTCTTAATGCGTGGAAGATCTCGATGGAGTATGGGAAAAATTGGCGTTATCTGAAATTTCAAAATGGGGTAAGGGTGTTGGTGAGGATGAAGATTATTTGGAAATAGGTGATGAGCTAAAGAAAATAAGGCTAAAGGTAAAGATTGATCAGAATGGTGTTTACGCTAATTTTGCTGGAACTGATACCCAGATTGAGGGACCTTTAAATGCAGTATATGGAGTTACGTTTTCGGCTATTAGTTTTGTCATAAGGTCATTAATAGGAAAGGATATTCCTATTAATGAGGGCTTTTACAGTCTAATTAATGTTGATGCGCCTAAGGGTACTATAGTTAATCCCAATAAGCCAGCAGCAGTTGGTGGTGGAAACGTAGAGACTTCACAGAGAATTGCCGATGTTACCTTTAAGGCTTTATCTCACCTTATCGACGTTCCCGCTGCTGGTTCTGGTACTATGATGAATATTATGATGGGTGGAATTTATAGGGGTAAATATTGGGCTTACTATGAGACAATAGATGGCGGTACTGGGGCGAGGCCAAATAAGGAAGGTGTTTCAGCTGTTCAAGTTAACATGACTAATACTTTGAATACTCCCATTGAAATTGCTGAGAGGTATTATCCAATAATGTTTACTACGTATCGAATAAGGGAAGGTAGTGGTGGTGATGGCAAGTATAAGGGTGGTGATGGTATAATTAGGGCATTTAAGATTCTGGAAAAGACTAGACTATCAATTATCGCGGAGAGATTTAAGATTGCCCCTTGGGGTTTGAAGGGTGGTAGGAACGGTAAGCCTGCAAGGGTTACAATAATAAGGGTTGATGGTAGAAAGGAGAAAATACCTAGTAAGTTTTCAACAATTTTGAATAAAGGTGATGAGGTGATAATTGAAACTCCAGGTGGCGGAGGATATTATGGTAAGGGTTAAATATTTTTGTAGTTTTTAGTTTCTAGTGGATAAACAATTTACATTTGTTAAGAATAAATCTTTGATGAGTCTAACTTTAATACCGCCATAAACAGTAATCCCAAAATCTATTCTCAGAAATAATCTATACCTAAATATCATAATAGTTAAGCAGTTAAAGTTTACAATTTCTTAATAATCACAGAAATTTAAAGTGAAAATGTTATTAAATATTCCAGTGTTAATGTATAACTTAAGAAGCAGTAGTATAATTTACATAATTTTTCATATTTTCTTATAGATATTAGGAAAACGGGAAAGAAATACTTTAGCTTCACAAAAATTTAGATAGAATCACCCTTTCGATATATTTTGTCACATATAAGATAGTAAACATTTATTAATTTCCTATTATTACATTTAATTAAGCGATTTTGAGTCTACCGTTCAAGGTAGGGAGGAGATCAGTAAAATAGAGTATACTCTTAATTATAATTATATCAATTTGTTAGTGGCGATAAATCTTTTTATCATTAAACTATCAATTATTTGTATGAATCTCACTGACATTCTAGGACAGCCAATATGTTTCACAATGCTTATGGGTATTGCCGGAATATCGATAGCATCATATTTAGGTAAATTAACCCTACTCTCATTAATCTCATTTTGGATTGCCCTAGTATTTTTAATCCTCCTAACTTCTTTCTTCATTCTTAATCTAAAAAGATTGAAATACGAAATGGTTGACCTTATCTCAATAATTTCAGGTCTTACCTTACTCATTACTAGGTTACGTTTATCTTACCCTTCTCCATTCTATTTCATTCCCCTTATGATATTATCAATCTTTTATTTCGTAATTGCATATAAGGTGTTTGTGTCACTTAAACAAGTAACGTTTAAACATCACTTACTAGGAGTTGCAATCACACTTCTTTCAATCGGCCTAAGAAGTTACATAACTCTATTGTCGCTAATATTTGCAAGCATAGGTATTTTAATATACTTTACAATAACTGCTCTCATACTGAAGAGCATTATGACTACAAAAAGAGATATAATTGGGATTATAAATGGAGCTACGTGGATCCAAATGGGATTATCTGCACTTATCTCTTTTGCAATCACCCCTTTTTCTAAATTAGTAAGCTTGGTTTTCTACTACTTAGCATTATTTCTCTTACCCATAGTAATATTGGTAAGCATATTGAAATTAATTTCTGTCAAAATTATAAGATATCATCCATCTCTATGGTCAGTAATCTTTCCACAAGCTGTTTTCTCAACTGACACATTTAGCCTCATAAGGGAACACCTTATCGTTTTACCTATCTTATACGATGTTTCCTTTTCTGTATTGCTTTCGGCCTTTTCCTTATTTATACTATTCCTTTCTTTTACAATATTTTCAGTAACAAGATAACTAGTATCTATTCCTCACTGTCTTTTCTTTCCACATATCTCATGAAGAGAAATATACTCAATGCCCACAAAATTGAGAGAAATAACATTATATCTCCTATTACGTAATCTCCTACAATAACAAGTCCGACACCTAAGGAAGCGAGAAATATAACTCCAGAGACTATGTATAATATTTCCTCAAAGTCGGGCTTTTCCACATAATTAATTTAGATTCAAGGCCTTATAAAAGCGATTTAATCAATCTCCCTAACAATCTTCTTTCTTTTAACTATGTACTTTGATATAAGGTATAAGTCAATAGCAATTACTACAATCATGGGCCAGTATAATACATCATAGCCAATAACTTTACCTAAGTTAAACGAAAGTCCATATCCACTTACCCAACTATCAAAACTCATAACAAGTCTTCTGAAATCCTCCTTTCGTTTAATTATCCTTGCCGTGACTACTCCTATTGCCATCCCTGTTATTACGGCTGGAGAAGTGATAGCTACATAATAAAGAACTTGAGAACTAAACACTCCTAATGTAAGGTAACCACTAAACGTTGTAATACTCTCTGCAACCCTAAGTGCAGAAATAGCAAACTTAAACTCTTCTTTTGTCAACCCTTGATTGTTTATTATTAGGGCTAAAGGTGGTCCACTTATTTTCGATACTCCATACCTACTGGAAAGGTTACTAAATATCCGACCTTTTTCCACTTATCTAAACTTATCTCCTTTCTAAAACCAGAAGCTTGCAGTAGGATTAATGGTATCAATACGCTATACACAATCACCTTTAGCAGTGCGTCATTTACCGAAATTTTCAAAAGATAAGCCCCAAGTAAAGAGCCTATAGCTATTCCAGGTATTCCGTAGATGGTGATTATTAGAGATTTTTTAGTGTAGTTCCTAAAATTTAACATAACATTAGCAGCATTTTGAAATATTTCTATAAAATTCAGTATTGGGGAGATTTGTCTATTAGTATACCTTATGAGTAATAGCGGTGTTACAGTGGCCGAAAATCCATATGCAAATGCACCAGAAGGTATAGAGGCAATGAAAAGAATCACTGACAAATAAGTTAAATCTGACGTTAAATATCACCATTTAATCTTTTTATGGCTTCCATTAGGGCTTTCTTCGGTTCAATTCTCTTTTCCACGATTATCCTCAATATCTCATTTTTGAAACTCCTAGGCAGAAGCTCAATTGATTTTGTAGTTGAAGAATCTACTTTCGCGTTAGGAAACAGCTTAACTATTTCTTCTACTATCTCTTGTTCCACATCTATTTCTATACGCTTCATCCCTCCCAATACCTCCCTTGCGTAATTCAATTCTAATTCCTCCAATTTTCTACTCATTTCCTCACTAAGCCAAATGTATATTTTCATTACCATTCACCCTACTATACTCTGTCTCTTCTCTAGGTATTCTTCAGTCACGAAAGGACTCCCGAACCCATATTGCTTTGCCGCTTTCATTAAAACCTCATATACTTCTGGCCTCATTACCATCTTAGTTGGCTTTACCTCATCTAATATTATACTCCTTATCAAACTGCCACTAAACTCTTGTTTCTCATCCTTGTGATCACAAAGTATTTCGTTTTCTATACTACCACATATTGGGCAGTAATAGTTTTCCCTTAAGAATATCGGCTTTATTAACAGGTCGTCTTCATTGATGTTGTCAAATATTTGATGTGCCTCATAAGGTGAATAATAATTCCCAACCCCCGCATGATCCCTACCAAAGACATGATGGGTACATCCTAAATTACTCCTAATTATAGCGTGAAGCAAAGCTTCTCTAGGTCCAGCATACCTCATATCCCATAAAGTAAATGAAAGTAAATGCACTTTCTTACTTATGTAACCGTATTTAGATAATGCCTCATGAGTTAAAAGAATTGCCTCATCTATGTAGTCACCTATTCTCTTCTCCCCAATGACAACATTTACTAGGATACCTGTCCTAGGTTCATGAACCTTCTGATTCTCATTCGCTGCAAACCAAGCAAACTTCATTAAGTATTCATGACCAGTATGGGGAACGTTCCTAGTCTGGAATGCAACTATTTTTTTCCAACCCTTCTTTTCAAAAATTACTCTATGCATTCTAGGAGTTAACCAGAATTCGGAGTATGGTGAAGTAAACTGTGGTTCCCTAATAAGCCAAACATCTCCCGCTAAGAACGCATCTGCGTAGCTTAATGTTCTTTTCACTCCAGGATGCTTAATATCTCTAGTCTTATAGACCTTCTCAGCCAATTTCACCTTATCGTATTTGAAGATCTCCTTTACTTCCATGACTGCCAATGGTTTTCCTAAATAAGTTATCCCTATAGTATCCCCCTCCTTGACAATTTCATTTTGGCTATAATCGAACATTATTGGTATTGGCCATAATACGTCGTTTGGTAATCTCATGTTTTCCACTACAGAATCCACTTCCTCATAGTTCATGAAACCCTTTAGTGGAGATAAAAAACCATAAGCTATACTTACTATCTCATGGGCTAACTGTCTCTTCACTTCAATTTTTTGCAGTTCTTCAAAGTCTGAAATCCTTCTTATTCTCTCAACTATCTCAACCTTGCCGTGCCCTATTAGATTCACAGTCTTAATCCTGTTAAGGGTAAGCTTATATATTTAGCTATTTGTGCAAATTTTGCACATATCGAAACACTAAAGTATTAATCTTTACTTGGTTATTCTGATGCTTAGCAAAGAGGAGTTAGACTCTCTAAACAAATGGTTTGAAGATAAGGAACCATTAGAAGTGTTGAAATGGGGAATTGAGAAATTTCATCCTAAAATAGTCTTAGCATGCAGTCTTCAGGCTGAAGATTTAGTAATACTGGATATGTTAAGTAAGGTAGTTGAAAAACCAAAGGTTTTCATAATAGATACTGGTAGACTTCATCAAGAGAGTTATGAGTTAATAGAGGAGATAAACAAAAAATATAACACTGATTTAAGGATATATTTTCCAGACTATAAAGAGGTAGAAGCTCTAGTCAATAAACACGGAATAAATCTATTTTATAGAAGTGTTGAACTTAGAAAAGCATGCTGCGAAGTGAGGAAAGTTCTCCCCCTTAGAAGAGCATTAGAGGGAATGCAGGCTTGGATAACTGGGCTAAGAAGAGAACAAAATTTCACGAGAGGGGGAATTAAGAAGATAGAAATAGATGAGGTTAATGGAGGTATAGTTAAGTTAAACCCCTTGGCTGACTGGACATGGGAACAAGTATGGGAATACATAAAGAAAAACAACGTGCCCTACAATAAACTTTACGATAAGGGTTATAAGAGCATAGGATGCGTACCATGTACTAGACCAGTAAAACCGTGGGAGCATCCAAGAGCTGGTAGATGGTGGTGGGAGCAGAATAGTGACAAGGAGTGTGGACTTCACTATAGAGGGGTGAAGTGAGGATTCCCATAGAGCCCAATTTTAGAACAGATCCTAAGGATTACAGTGAGGAAGAGAGAGTAAAGCTGAAAACGAAGGGATTAACTGAGGATACCATAGGGATATATTCATCATTTCATGATTTTACTAGGGACGACCTCGAGAAGGAAGTATCTTTGATAGCTAAAAGTTTTGGAATTTATATGGAATTCAATAGGGATAAGATGAAATCAAACGCAATAAAAGACTGGATCTACATGGTAAGGTTACCGATTCCAGGAGGAGGTCCAATAAGACTTGACCAATGGAGAATTTTAGATGATGTTTCAAATAAGTATACCATATCAGATGCATATACTGGATATCCTTTACCTTCTCTGAAACTAACCACGAGACAAGCTATTCAATTTCACCATGTAAAGAAAAAGGATTTGCCTAACCTTATAAGGGAGATTGCAGAATCTGGCTTTCTTACCATAAATGGCTGTGGGGATAATTTAAGGAATACGATAGCTTGTCCACTTTCCAAGTTTTGGATTTTCGACTCAAATACGCTCGCTAGAAAAATTGCTGACTACTTTAGATTACCTTCAGAGCTGTATCTTCAAGTTTTTGAAATACCTCTTTCTGAAGAAAGGCAATTTAATAATGAAGAATCCTTCAAATATGCTGATAATCTTCTACCCAGAAAGTTTAAGATTGGAATAGCTGGAGTAATGAGGACAATTGACGGAAAGTACATAATTGACAATTGCGTTGAGGTTCGAGCTAACGATATAGGCATAGTCCCTCTAATAGAAGGGGAAAAGGTAATAGGTTATCAGATATACGTTGGTGGATCAATGGGTGAAAATAACTCCTATCCCACTTTTTCAGCCCTCGGACTTCCAATTGGGACTGTATCTAAAGATAAGGAGTTATTGAGAGTATTGGATGCAATTGTGAGACTACACGAGCAATGGGGAGATAGGAAGAATAGGCATTGGGCTAGGTTTAAGTACGTTGTATATAAAATGGGATTAGAGTGGGTAAGGGAAAAAGTATGGGAATATTCAGGAATTCGATTATGTAAAATAGTGAATGTAAACTTAGATCATAGTGACTTACACTTGGGATGGATAGACTTAGGTAATAGCGAGTGGGCTTATGGTGTTTTCGTTGAAGACGGTAGACTAATAGATGGAAAAAACGGTAAGGTAAAGAGTATGATCAGATACATTGCGGATAATTTCCATAATTTAACGTTTTACATAACTCCAGGTCAGCACTTATTAATTACGGAAATAGACGATGATCAGAGGGAGGAAATTGAGAAAACACTAAGGGATTTCAACTATGGCTTTAGAGATGGAAAACCTTACTCGAATTTAAGAACGAATTCGATTGCATGTGTAGGATTTCCAACATGTAAATTATCATTTACAGATTCCGAAAGATTCCTTCCGAGTCTAATTGACGAGTTGGAGAGAAGAGGATGGAAAGATATTCCAGTTTCAATAGGACTATCGGGATGTGTCGCTCAATGTTCGAGACCAGCCGTTCATCCCATTAGTTGGATTGGTAGTGGATATGAGCTCTATATGTTAAAGATAGGTGGAGGAAACGGTAATTTGGGAGAGCCGCTAATTGACTGGGATGAAAATGTAATTTACCTATATCAAGTTCCAGCCAATAGATTAGCAGACGTGACTGAAGCGTTGTTTGAATTATACGAGAGAAATAAGGATATAAGTGAGGAACCAGGAAAAGTATTCAGAGTAATAGGTAATAGGAAGATAATTGAATGGTTAAAGAGCCATGAGAAGACTAGAGACCTAATGAGACCTCATAAGTTTAATAAAAAGATCGAGGGTTATAGGGAATATCACGACTTGTTGAGAAAGCGTTTGGAAGAGGTGAATAGGTATAGGTAAGGTAGTTTTAGTAGGTGCTGGTCCAGGAGACCCTGAACTAATAACGTTAAAGGGTATTAAATACTTACAAATGGCTGATGTAATAGTTTACGATAAGTTAGTATCTAGAGAGCTAATTAGTTACGCTAAGCCATCTTGTAGCGTTATACTACTTAGTAGTGACGATATTGAAATTGAGTTACTGAGGAGGTACGCTTTGGAAAATAAACTAGTAATAAGGTTAAAAAATGGAGATCCTTACGTGTTTGGAAGGGGAGGGAAAATTTGCCAAGAGTTAATTAAAGATGGCATAGAGTGTGAAGTGGTACCGGGAGTTTCATCAGTTAACTCAGTTCCAGCATATGCTGGAATACCGCTTACTTTCAACGGTATCTCTGATATGATAACAGTTATAAGTGCTGTTACAAAAGGTGGTAGGCTCTTTGACTTTGAAAAAATTCCAGCTGATGGGACTTTAGTAGTTTTAATGGGCGGTAAAAGATTAGAGGAGGTAAGTAAAGAGCTAATGACAAAGAGGGATCCTTCTGAAGAGGTTGCAGTTATACAAAGAGGAACTTATTTTGACCAGAAAGTAAACGTTATCAACTTGAGGGAATTAACTAAAATTGGTAATTTAGCTACTCCCTCCATGCTGGTTTTAGGAGATGTTGTTAAATTGAGATGTATTTTATGGAAATCTAGTTGATATATGTGTTTAGAAACCCTATTATTCTTATTTTTAAATTTTGCGTTAAATGCCAAATTTGCACATATCAATAGATATATAACGTACGGGGAATAGGAATAATTTAGGGAGTGTAAATGAGTCAAGTACAAGAACAACAAGTAATAGTAGACAATAAGTGGGTGTTAGATC
>Ga0209451_10061_pt1 | contig 19331 bp, 25 predicted proteins | sample Arccon1NAG2MetaG_FD_184743 | JGI IMG/M metagenome (GOLD analysis project Ga0209451, IMG submission 184743) | Archaeal communities from Yellowstone National Park, Wyoming, USA - Archaeal consortia 1 (NAG2) MetaG (SPAdes) (version 2) | ecosystem: Environmental > Aquatic > Thermal springs >...
TCATGCTATCGCGGGGATTTGAACCCCGGACAACCGGATCTCTAAAAAATTAAATTAATAGTTTCGATTTAATGCCTTTACGTTAAAGAGTTTTTTCATTCCAATACTATAATTTTAGATTAATTATCAGATGAAGAATATACATAATATGAGACGTTAGACCCTAAAATACCTCAATTACCTTGCAAACTCTCCTCCTTTTTAGCGTATAAATTCTGAACTTCTTACCATAATATTCTATCTATAAAATGACTATTATTCTCTTTTTGATTTTAGAAAATATCACTAAAAAGATTTTTGTCATATTCGGTTTTTTAGATTAAATAACTAACAACATTGTACTAATTTTTGCAACTAATATTCTCATTACCATCTCCTAACACTTCTTTAATCTTTCTCTAAGTGAAAAATACATTTTAAGGTTTTAAATACTAAATAGCTAGCTACATAAGCATCTCTAGTTCAAAACAATAGAGCGTAGTATAGTAGATAAAGTTAAAGTTATGTAGTTCATATTTAATTTGAGAATATGACTACTATCATCAAGGTTGTGAAGAAGTACTATGCAATAGATTATGATAGGAGGATTGTGACTGAGGCTGATTCTGAAGAGGAGATTGATAGGATCATGGAGAAGAAAGGTTATAAGAAAGGGACTTATGATATTTTAGTTTCTATCAAATATGTAGAGACTTAATAATGCATCGTGAGATAGAGGTACCTTTTGTTAAGGTTAATGATGTATATTTGCCTTTACTTAAGGTGGAAATGGAGTGTCCAAAACTAGGTAGAGAGTATTTAATTTACGCTCTTCTGGATACTGGAAGTAGGTTTTCTATAATTAGAAATGATACGTTCTTAAGGTGCTTTGATGAGCCCTTGTTAAAAAACCGTCTAGTTGATAAAGTTATTATTTCTAATCTGCTCACTTCAAAAGAAAGGTACGACATAAAATTTCGCTTCGTAGAATTTAATGAGGTGTTACAGATACCAGTAGTACCTTTAGACTTCATAAATTTAGGTGAAGGTATATATCCTAGCTTAATCTTAGGTAGAGAAGGCTTCTTTTCAAGAATGATTTTGTGTTTTGATAGAAACGTTAGATTAATTATCAAGGATAACGAACTTTAACTTAGCAAGAATATCACAAATTTTCTTTAAATTTACAGTTAGCTCTTTACCCTATCTTTTTACGTGGAAATTTTTGTCTTTATACTTAACTAATTAATTTTTTATTGATACAGCTTAGGTATTTGAACTAGCTTTATTCTCTTTAACTCTCCTATTCATATCTTGGATATCTGTTAAGGCTATTAGTATCTCTATGCTGAGTTAAGGAATTTTTCTGTTGCCTCCAGTTTCAAAAAGAGGCCTATTCTTTCAAACTATAACCTAGTTAGGTTAGAAGCAAGATAAGTGATGAGTAATGTTAAGGTATTCCATTATAGTTAACTTTTTTAAAAGATTTCAATTCTTTTATGCTTCAGAGTTTAAAGCCTAAAAGTGTTAAATTGTTGCGTTATGGGGAGAAGAAGGATGATAAGCGAGTTTTTAGGCAAGGAGTTACATTAATGGAGTATGAAGGACAACCGTCAAAGATAATTCAGTGGAGTCAGTTAATAGAGGGTGATCCTTTCGGTGATCACGAGATAACTTATAGGATAAACTACGGTTCTGAAAGTGTACTTAGAAGTTTTAAAGTGAAGTACATAGGAAAGGAAGGTGATAAGCATAGAATTTTGATTAAGGAAGGGGTAACGGGATGTGGAACCAAGACTAATAAGGATAGAAGTGTGAGTCTTGAAACCAGATTGCTGGTTGATAACTTAAGGAGTAAAATTGAGACTTACAAGTATAGATTCGGAGAAAGATAAAAGCTTAAACTTATACGATGTTATTAAGATATTATTATTTAATCCTTACTTTTTAGCAGTTCCTCATCGAGAAAACCATCTGAAATTATTAGCAAATTTAATTAGTGCCCCGCGGGGATTTGAACCCCGGACAACCGGATGCTTAAAACGTTTCTGAATTACGTATATTAAAAACGTGAGGCGTTTCATGAGAGAAGAAAGAACTGATTTATAAAAAAATTAATGAATATTGATGTAACAATCAGTGGATAACGGAGTACTTCTCTTATTATTAAACTTTCCAGTTTACCAAAGCGTATTATACTCTAAAATCTCTTTGATATATAGCGAAAGACTGAATACAATATGATCAAAAGATTTTAATCCATTAATATTCTTTTGAAAACATTTATATAATAAACTCTAACATTTATCTCTTATTCTGAAAAGTTTACACTATTATTGAGAGTTAAAAAAAAGCCGTTTAATTGAAAAACAACCTATGGGTCTAAAAGCAATATACATAAAAGATATGGCATGGTGTATTGGAACTACAATTAGTCCTTTATCTTTACTAGATGAATTTCGGCCATTAAAAAGAAATGAAATGTTACCTGTCGCTGAGTATATAAAGAAAAAGTTTGAGCTAAAGGAAAAATTGGCTAGCAAAAATTACGGAGATGTTCAGTGAATGGTAAGAACATACAAATTAAAACCCGTTGATCTTAACATCGCGATTGAAATATTAGAAATGTGCAACCTACGTTGTAGATACTGCTATGTTGCTGCAGGAATTATGGGAAATAACATTATGAAATTAGAAGATTATATGAAAATTATTGAAAATATTATATCTATTAAAAATAAATACAACCGTATAGGCATAACGTTCACAGGAGGAGAACCTACTCTTCATCCAGATCTAATAGATATGGTAAGGAAAGCTAAAGATATTGGTATTGACCGTATAGCACTCGTGACTAATGGCACTTTAATGAATAAGAGATTTTTAGACAATTTAATAGATGCTGGACTGGAGTGGATAGCTGTAAGTATAGACTCCTATTTAGCTGAAGATAATGACTATCTTAGAGGAAAAGGAGTTTACGAGAAAGTAATAGAAACATTGAAAATTCTTTCGCAATATGAAAATATTTATAAATCATTATCAGTTACATTTACATCGAAAAATATTAGTAAGGATAACGCTGAAGGCTTAGTTAAATTAGGTAAAAAATACAATGTTGATGCAATTGTATTTAACATGATAATGCTTGAAGGAAATCTTATTGAGAATATTAATGATTTGATGCCAAGTTATGATGAATACTTAAAATTTATTAAGTTCCTGGAAACAGAATTAATAACAGAATATTTTGGAGATATTGATATAATAGTTGGAGAACCTTGGGCAGGTTTATTTGATCCCGTAATGCCATTTGGACTAACTAAGATTATGAAAACTGTGATTCCAAATACAAGGATGTGTTCGGCAGGGCTTACAAGTTTAGGTGTATTCTCTAATGGTGATTTAACACCTTGTCTAATGTTACGAGAGAAGCAATTTATTATAGGAAACTTAATTAAGGAAAAATTAATTGATTTAATAGATAATGAGCTTCTTAGAAAAATTCGTGGAAATTCGAAGGTAATTTGTGGTTTATGTGAGTATTCTAACTACTGTGGCGGTTGTTATGCTCGTAGCCTACAAGTTTTCAAAAACGCTTTTTATGCAGATCCGTTATGCCCTAGGAATATAAAGTATTTGTCTCCTGTAATTAAAGAGAAATTAAAGATTAAGTGATTAATTATGAGCGTACTGAGAAATTGTGAATACTCGTTTCTTTCAATTTCATTCATAATTTCATTCTCATTACAATTAATGGGGGCTTATTTAATACTGTGGTTTTATAGTATAGGACTCTCTTTTACTGAAATAGGATTAATTACTTCAATATATATGATTTTAACATTACCAGTAGATATACCCTCTTCTGCACTTGCAGATAAGTATGGTAGGCTTAAAATTTTCTCAATAGGCACGTTAATTTACAGTCTAGGATTAATTAGCTTGTCAGCTTCCTCATCGCCAATTTTTGTGTTTTTATCTTACGGAATAATGGGTATAGGATTAGGCATTTACTCGAATACCTTAGAAGCCTGGGTCGTCGACTCTTTAAATTCACGTGAGAAGTTGCCTAAAATTTTTTCAAGGCAACAGATAGCAAATGGAATTGCAGGATTTTTAGGAAATGCAGTCGCTAGCGTTTTAATACTTTTATATCATAAGTTAAATTTTCCAATTTTGATAGCTGGATTAGTAATGATACTAAGCGTAATTATTGCACTACTTAGTGAAGATAATAAGGGAGGAAAGACAACGACATTACCCGCCAAAAGGATTGTGAAAGAAGGTGTGAAACACGTGGCAAGTGAAAGAGCATTATTAGCCTTACTGACTTCATCAATTTTTACTGTTTTTCCGTTAGTAGCATGGATGCAGTTCGTTTCACCGTATGTAGTAAATGTTTTAGGATTACCCCAGAAGTATTGGGGATTTATTTTGTCAGCCTATTTCTTAACGGTTGCTTTAGGAGGTTATATAAACGAGAAGTTATTGAAAAAGGTAAATCATAGATTAATTACCATATTCTCAGTATTCTTACTATCACTCTTTGTATTAACGCTCTCAATTAGCAACTTAAGTCTTATATTATTCCTTCTGTTTGGTTTGTCACTGATTTACCCTATCCGCTCGTCAAATATAATCTCATGGGAGAACGAATTAATACCTAGCAATTATAGAGCCACTGTACTCTCCTCCCTTTCATTTATAATTAGGATAATATATATACTTGTACCTCCACTAGTAGGGTATCTAATTAATACTTATGGGTACAGTTTAACATACATAATTGTAGGATTAATTTCGTTAATAGGAGTTATACCATTAGTGATTGCTTATGAAGTTAAAACATTCTAAATACCCAATTCAAATAACTTACGATTTAACAAATTATTGTAATGCTAAATGTATACATTGCTATAGTAATTCATCTAGTAAACGATATACTGAGTTTGAGAATGAAAAGAGGTAATAGAAAGAGTAATTGAAGAACTAGTTAAGGTTAAGCCACTTACACTTATCGTTAGCGGGGGGAACCATTATTAAGCCCCTATTTTGAATACTTTATAAAATCACTTTATTATAAATTAGGTTCACGTTTTCCAGTAACTGTAATTCCATCAAATTCAATTGGTATTTTGGTAAATAAAAACTCATTACAGTTTTTATCAGAGATAAATAAAAGATATCTAAGAAGTATTACTATTTATTTTAGAGTTCATCATAGTGATCCTAAAGTCCAAGAAGTATTTATGGGCGTTAAGAATATAAGAGATAGATTAATTGAAGCAATTAACATAGTTAAATCATTTGAACTTCCCTTTACTATAGGGATGACTCCTACAAAATTAAACTTTAATGACCTAGATAATATGTTTGAACTTTCGTTAAAATTAGGTGCAAAATCTTTTAATTTATCGGAATTTATTCCTATAGGAAGAGGTAAAAATTCTATAGATTTGGATCTAGATCCAGAACAATATAAAATCTTAAAATATTGGATTAAGAAAAAAGAAGAATCATATAGACTTAAAGGTTTTATTTCACATCATCCACATTATGCAATATTTATAAGACCAGATTTATGGTTTAATGAGTTATATACTGGTTGTACTGCAGGTATTTATGATCTAGGCATTCGTTCCAATGGCAATATTACACCTTGTCCGCTTATGAATTATGTATTAGGGAACATAAGAAATCAATCTATAATTGAGATACGGGAATTTATCTTGCTTAAATATTTTCATTCTATTATGTAACGAAATAAATTTTAACTGTTTTATGGCGATAATGTTTTAGGCTTTACGACGAGACATTTAACTTATCTTCTCTTATATTAAATTATTTTTAAGGTAACGTAATACTGCAGGGATTTTCGAAGAAAAGCTATCCATACTTTCAATTAGTTCTTCTACAAATATCTTCCATTTTTCTGCAAAATTTTTGTCATGAATTGCTAAATAATTTCTCACATCTTTATCTATAATAAGACAATAAATATCAATATCCATTTTAGATATATATTTTGTAAATATCTCTCTAACCTCGTCTTTATCATTCTTAAAATGAAATTTATTAATCTAGCTTCATTAATAGACTCATAATAGTGTTTTTCGATATTTCTAGGTTTATAACTTACTACTGCAGAAATTATATAATATTCTGAATCACTGCCTAAAGTTCCAGATTCGTCCATATAAATAAACATTGTAAAATAATAAAAATACTATATCTTAAATTTTAACTTTTCCATAGTCTATAGGATGCATCTTAGGATATAATATGAATATCTTAACAATTGATTAAATTCGATTAGTTTAACTTACAAGAAATAAAAGTACAAAAAAGTTTTTTATAGTAGTGTTTTAATAAAATAATAATATGTGAGAGGATCTGTAGGGGGATACCCACAGGATGAATCTTGAAATTGATAATTTTCTCAGTAAAGATCTATAAAATAAAAGTAATATTGATTTAAACATACATGGAACTAACAGCGTGGACTATATCTTAAGGAAAAAGTAAATTATTGATAGCTTCTAAACTTATAGCCAGTACCTATCGTATAAGTTTTCCTCTATAAGAATAACAAGATATGGTAAAATCTAAATATCATAATTAGAACTACGCTGATATCTAGTTTTCTAATGAGGTGTAAATAACTCTATTTGCAATAAGACCTATTATACCTACTAAAGAGAGTAGAGTAAAGCTTATCTCATAATCATGAATAGAAAACAGATAAGCTGTAATTGAAGTAGAAAATGCTCTTCCAAGTCCTTCTGCCATCCTAGTAGATCCCATTGCCATACCTATTCCTTTACTATGATATTTATATGATACTATATAAGAAACTGATAAAATTATTGGATTTAAAATAATTTCGCCTAACGATATAAATATTATAAACATTGTTAATCCAACTATATTTCCAAGATAGAAAATACTTAAATACGACATAGAAAAGACAAACGAACCTAAAATATACATGTACTTCAAATTTAATTTTGTCATATATCTTCCTATTGGTTCTTGAAATACAGCACCTAGTAAACTGTTTAAGGAAATAAAATAACCTATTAATAAACTAGAAATTTTAAGAATATTGGTAGAATAAACTGTAAAACCAAATAGTACTTGTGAACTTACGAACGCAAATATAAATTGAACTAGAATAATCTCCATTAAATATTTAGATGGTCTAATAAAATATTTTCTATTAACACCATTATTACCGTTTTTTGTATTATTTAATTTATAAGCTATAGGTATAGAAATTAAATTTCCTAAGCTACCTAAAAGAAGAATAAAGTTCCATCCAATATAATAATATAATAAACTACCTATTATAGGTCCAACGACCCAACCTAAATTTATCCCTGCTCTAAATCTAGAAAAAGATAACAAAAGATCTTTTACAGAGGGAGAACTTAAAGTACCAGTAGCTGTAGAAGATGAAGTAACATATAGAGAATTAAGAAATGCCTGAATACTTAGTATTATTATTCCACATATACCATTAGTTAAAAAGAAACCTAAAAATAATACTATCGACGTTAAAAATAATGAGACTACAATAGTATTTTTTGTCCCTATACTGTCAGTTAGATGACCAGCTAAAATATAGGATATTAGTAATATAGGATAACCAAGAGAATAGAATATAATGACTAATAGTGGTGGTAGATGATAAAAATCGTAAAGAGCTATACCAGTATAAGTCCATATTGCGGTTAATGATGAAAATCTTATAATATTTACAGAAAAAATAATTTTATCTTTCAGAAAAGTTCACCCAATGGATGATGTATGAATTTTCCAAAAAATATTTCACAAAATTGTTTATATAATATAGAGTGAAGAATAAACAGATGGAAATACATGTCTACTACACCGCTTGGCGCTACATAACTCAATTCTTTTCCGCCATATGCTATATTTAGAGCCATCCATTTTTTAAACTCTAACTCTATTCTCTTTATTATCTCATAATCTATTTTACCAAAATGTGCTATTAACGGGAATCTTTGTTCCGGCACAAATTTAAACTCATCAATGCTATGAAGTAAATTTTCTGATATAGGTGAAAGGTCTAATCGTTCAAGCATAAGTATTCGATATAAACTACTATTATCTAATGATTCCAAAACTTTCTTAGGTAATATAAGTTATTTCGTTTACATTATCAGGTTTTAAATTAAATCTTAATCCGAAACTATTGTCGTCATTATTTAATAATTTCTTTAATGAAACATTGTCATGTTTAGGTATTCCCCAAACACTTTTGCTAAATTTTTCGTATTCAGGACGTTTACGGTCGGGATTAAGCTCATAATAAGCCTCAATCAACATCTTCCTAAACTCTTCTAAGTCCTCCTTACTTTCAATTGCTAAGTAACCTTCTCCCTTTTCATCCTTATCTTCAATTCTCATATGTGTATATTTGCTACTAGGCATTAAAAAAGGATATGCTGATTACTCTCATTGAATTTTGAAAAATTGTTAAGTAAGCAGTATAAGCGCATATATGGGATCCCGGCTTTCTATTCTCGTTAGAAAAAATTCAATAAACTCCCCAGTTTACTGAGAAAAAATTCTATTTAACCTTCTTTTCCAATTCCTCGACCCTCCTCTTCAATTCTTGTAGTTCCTTAACTATTTCTTCTAAACTCGTTCTATTTCCTTCCTTTTCCTTCATATAACACTCAAAAGCGTCCTTCAACACTTCATAAACGCTTACTTTCCTTTTCTCAGCCTCATCAACTATCTTCTTCCACAACTCTTCATCCGGGAAATATACCGATTTATAGCCGGGTCTGGGCATTTTACCTCAATATACTTTATTGTACTTCAATATAAAAACCCTATTGTACCACAATGTACCAAAGACAAAATATGGTATATGGCGGGGTCAGATGATGAGGGACGACGGGCTGACGCATGATGAGCTTGTTACGAGCTGACCCCGCCTTATACTTTATTGTACTTTAAAGCTAATAGCTTTAATCCTGCCCGGATCCCAGGTGTTTTAGTTATAAGCAGCTTGCTCTTACAATAATGAAAACAATATTACTATTTCAGTAAACCTACTGGAAAGAGTTTCCTAACTCAACTTTTAACATGTGGTGATACTATTACGACATTAGTGAACCTATTAAAGGAGGTTTTACACAATTTTGATGTATGGAAAGAGAGCTGTTCGATTTTATAGACAGAGTAGCAACATCCATTATGACAGTCGTTCTTAGTTTATTCTTAGGAATTTTCAGAAATTATACATTCTATTACATAGTTTATATGGACTCATTATTCTCAAATGGTTTGAGACAGATGCCAATGACTACCTACGTCAATCTAAACATATTTCAAAATATAGAAGGAATCATCTTACTTAGTATTAGTGTTATATCAACACTTCTTTCTCTGATCCCAGCAATTAAGTTCTTAAAGTGGACAAATGAGGAAGTATCAAAGGAGGATCTAGGACTTAATTTCGTTTTAGCACTTCTAATACAACTAATAACACTGTTTTTGTGAGCCGAAACAACTTACCCATTCTGTTACTATTTTATTCTACTTTTCTTTCATAACATAATTCTACTTCTACTTCAACGTGCAACAGAAAACGTTTCTTTTCAACGTTCCTCTGAAACGTTATCTAGCCTTTCGAGCCCGTGACCCGGGTTCAAATCCCGGCCGCGGCACTAATTCCTCATAAATAGACCACCTACATAGCTAGGGAAGTTAACATCAGTAATTGTTAGGAATAATCATGATTTAGCTATCACTTTCCCTATTATTTAGATACAACGTAATGGTGAGTATTAACTCTTGAATTTTGAATATGCTATTACGTTCTTACCTACTAAAACTTTTTACATCGATCAAGGGTAAAAGTTAAACGACGTTTAAGATAAATTTAATTGAGGAAATATGAGGAGAATATTTAAAGTTAATATTATAGGTATTGATAATCATTACATTATTCATTTTTTCCACTTTTCCTTATCCTATCTTCTTAAACCATTTAGTTTTAGCAAGTGATGCTAACCCGTCAAATAGTACCGCAATTAATTATTTACACTTATATGTAATCAATGGAGAGAATATTAGTCAAGAAGGAATTAAAAATATTTCGATTAAATTTATACTGAATGCATCTAATTATACTATATTATATAATTTATCTAAGGGCAATTATGATTTCAGAATATACAAAGCGAACGTTACACTAGTAATAAATAATTCCGAGTCTGTAAAAGCTGTTTCTTTTGTAGTGCTATGCATCGAGAAACATAAAGATTGTAATATTACAATTGGTATAAGTATATTCAACACATCTAGGGACACATTCACGGTTATAATGGCATATTTAAAGCCAGATAAGAATAATCTTAATATGGGAGATCTATTCTTTATGAACACCTCACGAATGAGTATTAATGATCAGATAATGCAATTCTCTAAATATGTTTATAAAATAGGAAAATTGTATGAAAATTCACAAAATAATTCAATTAAGCTTTTTGGTCAAAGATATATTGAAATTGCTAAAGCTATGAAGCATTTAGCAAATATTGTAAAACATGTATGGATTGGTAATATAAAGTCTGAATATATTATTTCCTCGGTTGCTGATGATACAATAAGTTGTGCTATTTCAATAATAACTACTGCTGGAACTATAGCAGCTTTATTTATAGCTGCAGTAGAAGCTGCACCAGTATCATTCATCCTTGCATCTTATCTTCTCCCATTTGAATTTGCTGGTCTTGGATACGCTTGTTATGGTGGATGAGAAATGATTTCTATAAGAAGAATTTTATTACTTACTTTATTTGCTGTAGTTGCTATATTCTCGATTTTAGGATACGACTACTCTATTCATTCTAGTTCTAATCCTCAACTTCCCTATATTTTCTTAGTACAAACTGTAGTAGGCACAGTGGGGTTAATTGAGTCAATTATCAGATATTCATACAAAGATTATACTAAAGATTCTTATTTTAAACAAAAATGGAGAAATTTTATTATAATATCTACACCAATTATATTAATTTATATAGTTGCAAGTGTAATAGTTGCAACAGTTTTTAAAAGTATTACAGCACTTCTTGAAATAAGTTTACTATATGTAGTCATAATGGGCACACTCTACGTTAAAGTATTAAGAAGATAATTTTTATTCATGGAACGAGAACGTTTGACATGTTTATTGACGACTCAACCTTCTATTATTGGTTGGTTTTTGACTCATTGATTAATTATATAAGTGGTACAATAGTTTTTGTACCAATGTATTTTAAACTAATTCAGGAAAAATACCAGAGAAACTTAAGAATAGTAGCTTTAGGATGGTATGGTATGAATACGCTATTAGGTATCTTTGGACTTTTAATATATAAATACTTCTATCACCAGATCGTACCACTATACATCCTACTCTGGATCACCTTGAGTACTATAGCGTTTTTTGCTATTTTAGGTTTCATGTACGCTGGCATTACCCCCGACTTCTTCAACAATCCTCACAAGTTGGAAACAAAAAGAGTTGTAGTCGGCATGATAATTTCTGTAATGGGGATAGTGTTAGCTGTCATCCTATTTCTTTGACCAACATCATAGTTATTCAATTTTTAATTGGCTCTTTTTATTCAAATTAGCATTTTCCGTAGACCGCAAATTCATTATTCCGAAATTAACTATAGGAAATTAAAAATTGGATAGAATAGTTTACCTGAATATTATTGAACAGTAGTAATATTATCTTGCAAAAGCAAGATAGTTAATAACACGCGAAAGTCTTCTTTACTCGTTGTCCCCTTGAGGAGCAAGTATAGCATGTAGATTAGCATTGCCAAGATGAAGATGAACAGGCGGAACAACCAACTCCTTGATGAAGTAAAGATTAGGAATGACTTGATTAACTTGTAAGAAACCTCTATCGTGTACTAACCTTGTCATACCACTTTATGACAATACTCCTATGCACGTCTAGGTTCATCCACTTGGCTAAGTAATCCTTTTCCCTACCGTGGTTGAACCATTAGCCTAAAAGTTGTCTTCTTACCATTTGATTTCAAAGTGTGTTCTCCATCAAAGTTTCTGTGTAGGTCTCGAAAATATAATCTACTCTGCTATGCATTCTTTCTAAAATCTTTTTCTGCTCATCGGTTAATTTATGCGTTATCACCATTTTGAATTCCCTATTAACTATACTGTTGAACTACTTATAATATATTTATGCCATATATACCACGTACATATGCTATATTATAGGTCTTGTGATATGAAATATCATATAGAGCAAACATGATTTCCACACAAATCCCCAAAAATCCGATTAAAGGTTAGATGTTTTTTACGTATTATCTGAAGGCATAATCGTTTCAGCGTATATACGATGAAAGTCCAGGGCTAACCTAGTACATTATACAATGCTAGCGCTAGACCCAGTCAGCCTAAAAATCACTAAGGCTTCCTGCGATTGTGAAAGGGTTTACTTTCAGAGGAAAGTGCTGTCATATCGAAACACTGAAGCAGTTAGCTAGTACTGAACTAAGGAATGAGATAGAGAAAGTAAGGCGGGAAATGATGCAAATAGAAGAAGATATCGCTTCACGGGGATGAGCCACGCAAGTCCAGGGTGATAAGTTATTGGAGCTTTTGGAGGCTTTATACCACATCAACGAGGCTATGAAGATTATGGAGGGCTATAATTCGGAAATTTTAGATAAGCTGGAGTAAGCTAGGAATTCTCTAGTCCAGTACTTAATCCAGCATTATTTAGAGGTGAAGGACTATGAGTGAGGTACTGCGAACTCAAAGGAATTTAGAAGAGTTAGTATAACTGCTGAGGGTATACTTCCAGCTAGATGAAGTGCTTAGCTTCGCTACTTTTGAACTCCAAGATGACGGGATAGTTGCGGAAATTTCTCAATTTAAGGACAGAGTTAGAAAAGTGATTGAGAAGTTGATAAGCTGAATTTTTCTTCAGTAAACTGGGGAGTTTATTCTATCTCAGCAATCACTAAAACTTTCTTGCCTGCTAACTTTTCTCCAATCTCTTTAGGGATGACGGCACTATAGTAAGGAACTTTCTCTTCACCCTTCTTATAATACTCCATAGAAAACAGCTTAACATTATTTAACTCCAATTTATCCTCATCAGTTATTATCATTAAACTCTTCAACTCCTTATTTTCAAAGTCTTTAGAATATTCTATAGGAAAAGTTATAAAATAAAATCCTTAATTCCGTCTATTATACCGTTATCCCCAAAGGAGATAGTTAAGATATACCTCGTTAACGAATGATCTATAAAATCTTAACTTGCCGAAACCTAGGCTAGCTCCCCTTTCCTCGTTTATTCTAAAGTTCACGATTTCCATATCATTTCTCATCTTCATTGAAAGGTAAACGTCTTCATAACCGTTTATGAAAGTCTCGTCGAAAACTTTACCGTTTATCGCCCTTCTATTCAAAACCATGAAGCTTCCTCCGTTAACGAATGAGTCTTTCACCTCTCCAGCAAAGTTCCTCATTAATCCTATCATTGAGTCTATTATAGTAAGAGTTGTAACTCCCAGCTTTGCACCATATTTCGTCTGAAGGTAACTGTAAACTTCTGCAGGAGGTATTTTCATAAACTTTCCAATGAAGTTCATTCCCTTCAGAAAGTAGGGTTTCACCTTAATCAAAGAAACCTTATAGGAGTGGTATCTAGAAGGTTTAGCTAGAACCATTCCCTTGCTTGATGTTGAAAGTTCGTCTTTCAACTTCTTTAAGTTGTCTATACCATGAACGTCATCGTTAGAGATCACGACCCAACGAGGTGAACTTTCTAACGCAACAGACAACCCCTTGTTAACGCTCCTAGCGTAATTAAAGAATCTCCCTTTACTTTCAACCATCACGATCTTAGCTCCTGAGAATATTCTCATCACTTCCTTGGCGCGTGCACTTTCCACGTCAGCCGTGGGTATCACCACAGCTATATCATCGTTACCCGTTTGCCACACTTTCATTTGTGCTTTATCTCTTTTTCTCATCCATTCTATTATAGTATTCCTATCCAGAGAGTATATTTTCTCCACAATTGAAGGGTCTTCACTTGAAAACATGTCCTCAATCATGCGGAATTCCATACCTTTACACCTTTTCTATAAAACACAGTATAGAAATTCATCATCGAAAAGGAGTATATTGCGTCCTCAATTGGAATTGTGAATATTCTAACCCCAAGAATTGAATGAGGACCATAAACAACCACCGGCAACGACGTCAGGAAATAGTCAAAGACCAAAAAAGGAATATATGTTAATCCAAGGAATATCCAATAGTTCCTGGATCTGAACATTTCAGGATCGAGGAACTCAACAAGCAGAATTGAGGATGATAAATAAATCAATACTATGAAGGTATATGAGTACTCCGTCAAAAATACATCTATTGCGAGAAGAAACAAAGCTATTAATATCATCAATTCTCTTGTAATCCAATTCACTTCCCTGTCACTTACCTTAGTTCTTACAAAATCGTATATTAAGAGGGTAGCAAAAGGCGTAACAATGAAGAAAAATACCTCCTCTATGGGAAGATCAACAATTCGAATACCTAAGATCCACTTAGGATTGAAACTCCAAGAGTCCTTAAGAGTAGCTAAGAAGTCCCATATTACGTAAAGAGGGGCAACTATCCCTATAGAGAATGCTAATGACTTATAATATCTTCTGACCTTGAAAAGGATTGATATTAGCAAGGTAGGGAAAAATATCATTGAATCAATTTCGACATAGGCTAAATGCGGTGGAAAGATATTAAATTCCAAATAGGTACACCCAAGAAATTATATAAACCTTGAGCTAGCACTCTTCTCCTTTTAGGTTTTACCTTCATTCTATTGACCACACAAGGATCGGCCATTATCCTCCTTGCGGTCCACTTATACATATCGCCAGCAGTTTTTACTGCAATCAAATATCTACTAGGTATCATATGATATCCCCTTTCGGCTTCCTTTTGAAAGAAGAAATACCTTTTGAGGTTAAATCTCATGAATTCCTTGAAAGCTTCGTTGCACTCTAGCAGACTTGAAACCTTGAATTCCTTCATTTCGTTAACAGGCAAATATTGTCTTCCCATTTCCATGTCTTCTCTTACATCTCTAATGAAGTTTAGATATTGCATTGCTCTACCTAACATTCTAGCGTAGTATGCAGCTTCATCCCTTAAGTTAAGTATTTTCATCATCATAAGACCCACTACCTCTGCAGATCCCCACATGTAGCCTAAGGTCTCGTCTATTGTATAGTATACTTTCTTCTTTAAGTCACTCTCCATAGAGTTTAAGAATGCCTCAACCCATTCCTCTTTAAATCCTCTTCTCCTCATCATCTCAACGAAATTTGATAATACTACGTCTCCGCTAGAACCGTTATCAAGTTCCTTATAATATAATTCTCTGAGTGAGTAAAATTCTTTAACCTTTTGCGGAACGGAGTCAACTAGATCATCAAAAACTCGAACGAAAGCATAAAGTTTTGTCACATCTCTCCTAATCTCTCGAGGGAAAAGTAACGTGCTGTTATAGTAAGTTATGCTGCTCTTCTTGAAAATGCTGTTAAGCTGATCCTTCATAACTAAGAGTTTATTAAACATCCAGCAAAAATAATTGTGTAAAAAATTTCTTAACACTTGTTTTAAAGGGAAATTAAAATTCAACTAATAGAAAACCTTTTATGTCGTCTTTCACCTTTTATCCTATGTTAGAAACGTTAGAGCTCACTGCAATCGGAATCCTCTCCTTCTTCGGGATGGAATTCTTAGCCAGATTTCTTCATAAGTATGTAATGCACGGAGCTCTTTGGTTCCTACACGAGGATCATCATAGAAAGAAACAAGCTGAACTTGAAAAGAACGATGCATTTGGAATAATTTTCGCGGGCATTGCAATACTCTTGATTGCTGAGTGGTTAAGAACTGGAAATCCGCTTCCTTTTGCAGTGGCTGTAGGAATGACAGCTTACGGTGCTGCTTACGCTTTTGTGCACGATATGATAATACACGACAGGCATTTACATTTACGTTCTTGGGGTTTAAGACACCAACCCTTTAGGGAGTTAATACTTGTTCATGACGTACATCATCGTGATGGGAGAGGAAATTGGGGTTTCCTTCTGGTAATAAGAGGAATAGATAAGATACCGGAGGAAGCGAGGCAAAAGGCATGAAAGTAGTAATAGTAGGAGCTGGAATAGGGGGACTTTCAACTGCCCTTTATTTAAGAAAGAAGGGAGAGGAAGTAACTGTAATAGAAAAGTTGGATCAGCCAGGTGGAAGGGCTCGAAGCTTCTCACATGAGGAATTCTCATTTGACATGGGACCATCATGGTACTTGATGCCTGAAGTCTTCGAAAAATTCTTCCATGAGGTAGGAGAGGAACCCCCTCAAATAATGAAAGTTGACCCTTTATTTTCCTTATATACGGGAAAGTTAAACGTTCTAGAGAGAAGCGAGGAATTTTATCATGACCTTTCTCAGTTTAAGGACTTTGAAAGCTACTTGGAAGACACTCAATTCATGTATTCTCTAGCTATGGAGAAATTCCTATTTAAAGAGATGAAATTTTCGGATTTCCTCGATCCAGCAATAATAAGGAACTTAAAAAGGTTTCCAATATTTACCAGCTTGGATTCATTTAACAGGAGATATTTCTCCGACGATTTTCTATTGAAGGCTTTAGGTTTCTCCTCAGTTTTTCTTGGAGGTTCTCCTTTCAACACCCCAGCAGTTTATGCAATAGTAAATTATGCAATATACGGAAAGGGAGTTTACTACCCCAAAGGAGGATTTGCAGGATACGTAACTAAACTATTTGAAGCTTGTAAGAAGTCCGGAGTTCAATTCAAGTTCAATCATGAGGTAGATAAGATAGACGTAGATAACGATAAGGTCATTTCTGTTAGATCAGGTGAAGACGTGGAAAGAGGAGACGTGTTCATATTTAACATGGATTATCATTACGCTGATACTCTGCTCCCTATGGAATACACAATGAGGGGAGAATCCTACTGGGAGAGAAGAAAACTTTCTCCATCTGCAGTCTTAGCTTATGTTGGAGTTGAAGGAGAAGTTAATGCTCCACATCACGGAATCTTCATCAACGGAAATTGGAAATTACACTTTGATTCAATTTCTAAGGGAAATGAACCTGACCCTGAAAATATGTCTTACTACGTAAGTTATAGGAAAGCTACTGACAGCTCTTTGAAGGGAAAGGACTTGGTATTTCTTATACCAGTTTCTCCTGGACTTTTACTTCCAAATTATCAAGATTATGTCAGAAAAGTAATTGATGATTTCAAAGCAAAAACTAGAAGTAGCTTCCATATAAAATACGAAAAGGTATATAGACCCGTGAACTTCGAAGAGGATTATAACGCATATAAGGGGTCTGCCTTCGGATTATCTCATACTTTAGATCAGACAGGTCCATTTAGACTTCCTATGAAAAACAGAAAACTATCTAATTTGTTCTATGTTGGTCAATACACCCAGCCTGGAATAGGAGTTCCTATGGTAACTATATCTGCCATGATCGTAGGAGATAAAATATTAAACTGGTCTAAAAAATAGAAAATATAATCTTTTAATTTACTATTAATTTTACATCATTTTCTTTTATGTTTTCCATTAATTATAAAAAATTTTTAGAAGTCACTCTGGAGGTATTTCCTTATATGCTAAGTCTATATCGACTCCTCTTTTCTTATTATAGAACTTAGATGCAAGAAATATCAATGCTCCTATTACGAAGGAAAGGATTACGAAAGCTAAGGTAATGGGATTTGGAGTTCCATTGGAATTTACGAAGACAAATGTTGGATTCGTTACTGCTTCATATGTTAAGAACAGGAAGTAAGCAATTTTAATAACGGAAGCAACCATCAGAGCTGGGGCTTTATTCTTAGAACCGTATAGGAGTGCAGCTATACTTACCACCATAAAATATACCATTCCAATTACTATTGCACCGTAAAGTGAAGTGACGCCTGATATTGAAACTACGGGGAACACTAATAATCCCAGGGTGAGAGCAAGATCAAAAGCATGAGTATAAACCGGAGATCCTCCTTTGTTTAACCTTGTAAATATCTCTGGGAACACTCTATCGAAGGCCATTGCAAATATGTATCTGGCGAAGACAACTACACCGTAAGCTAGAATTGAGAACTCCCACATTAACAAGCCTATTCCCATGAAAAGCTGAAGCGGTAAACTGTTTGTGAGCCCCATAGCTATGGTTCAGAAGGTATAGGTGAATCCGTTATTTATGAACTCATAATTTGTGAATGCGTATCCTCCAGCTTGATACATCAAGAAGAAGCCTAGAGTCACTAGAGCACCAGTTATTAAGAGAGGAACGAAGACTCCGTACTTTACAAACTTCACCTTTTTCACTTCGGCGGCGACAGCAGGAGTTGCCTGCATCCATGGATATGTGAATATTGCAATGATGGGAAGAATTCCAATTGTAGCAACTAAGCTAAACGGAGCCACAGAGGATGCATAGTTTGAAGGAGGAGTAATTCCCTCAACTGAGATGAACTTAGATATTGCAGTATGAAAGTCTCCTAAATTCATAGCTAAAACTACCATTGCTACTATTGTAGCTGCCATTGCTATCAAACCACTTACTGTCACTAAAGCATAACCCCACTTTGCCTTCAGTATGTTGAAGCCTATCGCTATTCCAAATATCATTGCACCTAACAAGTAAGAATACACAGGCGCGCTAAGTGTATTTGATATCGATACTAGAGAAGTTATTCCATCCATCATTCCTATAGTGCTTAGAACTGAACCTATTGCCTGAGAGAAAAAGAAGGCTATAAGAGCGAAGTATGCCGTAGATTCAATCATAAGAGCAAATGCCATTGTAGTTCCCAAAAAACCGTTAAAGGTTCTGGAAATCCAAACGTAGTCTCCACCCGTTCCAGCGATCTTACCACTAAGATAGCTGTAAATGTAAGCTTGAGGTAGAGTTAGGATCAAACCTATAATTGCTGCAATCCAAATGATTCCTCCTTGAGGAATATAAGGGCTTATGCTAGTGCATAGTGCAACCCCAGCTGACATATTTCCAAGATTTAGTATAACTGCATCTATACCGTTTACGTCCTTTATGAGACCGGAAGATTCACGCGTGAAAACTGAATTAACGGTAAGCTTTCTTATGCTTCCCAATCCTCCAAATGAATACAGTACATTTTTTTGGCTCAAAACTATAGACTATCCTTATATCTCCAGTAACTTCTATAGAGAATAAAGGCCTTCCGTCCTTATC
>Ga0209451_10062_pt1 | contig 19285 bp, 20 predicted proteins | sample Arccon1NAG2MetaG_FD_184743 | JGI IMG/M metagenome (GOLD analysis project Ga0209451, IMG submission 184743) | Archaeal communities from Yellowstone National Park, Wyoming, USA - Archaeal consortia 1 (NAG2) MetaG (SPAdes) (version 2) | ecosystem: Environmental > Aquatic > Thermal springs >...
TCTAATATGGTACTTGGAAATTTATAAAAATTATCATATAATTATCTAACTAATTACATTAAATCGTTACGAACTACTAATAATGAATAAAAATTATTTTTACTAATTAGATTTTGGGTCTACCGGTTTCTAGGAGTGTTTTTGCTAATACTTTGATTTCTTCAAGCACTATTGGTGTGTATTCAAGGTTGTAAAGCTCTTCTTGCGTAAAATCTCCCTTTGCAAGTCTTTCCAACCTTTCCTTGTTTACCTTATCGCTTACTAGGAATAATGCCCTCTTCAACCTATTCTTGTACTTCGTCTCTATTAGGAAGAGGTAGAGTGTTACCAATTCCCTTAAGGGGTTATACTCGTACCCCTTAGCGTTATCAATCATGTTTTCTAATTTTTCAGCGTCGTAAAAATCTGTTTTCTTCCCCCTAAACTCCTTCTCCCTCGATAGTATGTTTGGACTAACTTGTAGTACTCTTATCCCCCTCTCCTTGAAGTATTGTGAAGGTCTTATTGCGTATACTCCAGTGGGCTCTAGGACTATTGTACAAGGTTTCATCTTGAGGATTTCTTCATATCCCTCTTTGTTGTTCTTGTATTTTCTCACCCTCCCCCTACTAGTTATTAAATAATCTTTTGATACGTCTATTCCTATTACCCCTACCCCTTTGTCACACCTATATTCGTGAATTTTATCACAATGTTCAGTCCGACGGTAGGGGCTTGTCACGCCGCTACCCGAAGATTTTACTTCAGTTTCCCTCTCGACCACGTTTCCCCAGCCGAGGAGTATTACTCTCCCCGGCTAATATAACCTATATAGGTGTTTCCCTCGAAGGGTGAGTGTGTATGATCCCTTAGCCCGTGGTGGAATTAGAGGAAAAGTTACGCCACGGTTTCTACGAAAATCCTTACAGTAATTATGTAACGTTAAAAATAATTTTATAAAATGAAAGAGAAGTTAAATTATTTACTGTAAAGCCTAAAATATTATCATCTAAAATAAATAAGATTTATTGATGTATAAAAGAATGAGGATATTTAAGTAAGAGAAATTTCCGTAAAAACTACTACACGTTAAGTTTTTACTAAATCTTTAAGCAAGTAATACAAAATTCCTCTCTTGTAGGAGATAAAAATGTTATGACACTAAAATCTCTCAGTTAACTAGAAGAATTCCAATAATTTATTTACTAACTGATTACCTTCATTAACGAGATAATGAACTTCAGTTTAGATGGCAAAAAAGAGTCTATCAATTTCATGTCTTCAGCAGTAATTATCCTAAATGTCTTAAAAAGGAGTATAACGGAGAGAAGTAAAAGAAAGTCAAGATAAGGAGGGTCTACAAAAACCTCATAAAAAGCTATTAAAGGCATCATGAACAATATGGCACTCTCCCTCTTGCCCAAAACGAAAGTATCTTCCTTTAAAGCGTAAACTAAGACGAAGGAAGAGGAGATTGTCGATACGATAGCCTGAGAAATCGCTCCACCCATTATTCCTATTCTAGGAATTAAGAGGAAAGAAGTTAATAAAACCAGACCTCCGTTAAGTAGTGAAAGGATGAGAAAAGGCCTCAACGACTTCTTAGCTGCTATAATGAAATTCGTTAAAGAGCCTATGGGGAAAGGCAAAGTAGTAGCTAAAAGGAGGAGGATCAGAACTTTAATTCCGGAAGTATAAGCCGAGAAGAATTTCTCAACGACTAAAACGGCTGTAGGTATTGAAATAATGACAGCGAGAAAGGTAATTAAAGACAGCACGCGGAAGGAGATAGAAGACATTTTCTTCTCGTCTTTTCCCAAAGCCTTGTAAAATGATGCTGTAGGTAAGAGAACTCCTCCTAAAGCTCCTAAAACCATTGAAGGTACTCCAGCTACTAAAGCAGAAAACTGGTATAAACCCAGGTAGTATGAGCCCAGCAGATAAGCAGTTGTAACTCTGTCACCTTGTGAAGAGAGGAAAGTTGCTGAAGAAGATAGATAAAGAGGTAAGCCTTCCTTGAAGTGTTTAAAGAGAAAAGCAAAGTCAAAAGAAGGTAATATTAACCCCACTTTCCTACTGAGAAAAGCGTAGTTCATGGATACTGAGATAATCCCTCCTAAAGTCCATATTTCAATGAAAAGGTAAATGTTATGAGAGAGGACGGCAATTATTGAGATTCCCCACCTTATTATTAGGAAGAGATTTCCTGTTATCGCTGTCTCAGTGAACATGTCCATTCCAACCATTATAGAGCCCATAACACTGTTAAGCAAGTAAAGGAAAAGGTAAGGTATTGCTAACTTAACGTAATTAGGGAAAAGGAGGAGAATAAGAAAAAGCGGTAAGACGAGGAAAGGGAAAGAAAGAAACTTACCTATTACGCTCTTGCTTATCTCTTTCCTTGCGTAAAGATAAGAAATTTCTCTTGTTATTATTTGTCCAGGAATAAAGTAAAAGAAGGCAGAAGTTACTACTTCGAGGAGTTGAATTATTGCGACTTTTCCGAAGAATTCTGGGTTAGTGATTTTAGCTGTAATGATGAAGAAGATTAAAGCAACTATGACGTTGGTAGTAGTTACACTAAGACTCTTCAACGCATTCTTTATAGGGTTCATTCAGTTTAGTTCTTCAGAAATTGAATATTAAAGCTTTTCATAGCCATGTACTCTTATGCATATATCTAATATATTAGGTCATTACGTTTCTTCGTATGCATTAAGAATTTCATGTATTCTAAGTAGATTTAATACTTGAAGTATGATATTATTATATGATATTAACATATAAGACGATAATATAGGTATATAAGAAATGCGATAAATTTTTAATGTAAGTATGGCATAGACAACATTAAATGATTAGAAACATAGGAAATATTTATCGTATATATAAATTATACTTTAAAAATATTAGCCCATTAGTTTGGTTGTCTCTATTTTCAATAATGCCTAGATCAGTTTTGAATAAAAAACAATTTACTACAGTAACAGTGAAATTTAAAAATAATATAGAAATACATATTCCGTTGATAACATTATTTAATTTATTTTTTATTTTATACAAGTACCCTCATATTAAGATAGAAGACGATGGGATTCATATTGGTGAAGATATAATTCCGTTAACTGAAATAAATTGGGGTATACATGCATATCTTCAGGGGTGGAGATTTAGAAATGGAATTTGGCAATTCAATGATATTAAACTTAAACATATTATATTTACTGCTATAGAGGTTTTTAATGAAAAAATATATTATTTTAACGAAATAAAAGACAAAAGTGTAGTAGATGTAGGTGCTGGTATAGGGGATTCTGCAATATATTTTGCTAAAGAAGGAGCAAAAAAAGTAATAGCATTAGAGCCTTTACCTAGTGTATATAATGAAGCTAAGGATAATATAGCATTGAATAATCTCAAAGAGAAGATAATCTTACTAAATGCAGCACTGGGTGTTAAAAAAGGTAAGATAAAGGTTCCAAGAAATTATAATATATATATGAGTTTTAATTACAGAGCCAATGGCTTTGGAGATACCCTTATTGACGTTGTAACACTTAATGATGTACTTAAATGTATTGACCAACCTTATCTTCTTAAAATGGATTGTGAAGGTTGTGAGTACGATATAATTACCAAAGATTATGAGAATGTTAGGAAATTTGATAATATAATCTTTGAATTTCACTATCCTAAGTTAAAATCAAGAATAATAAATATATTGTCAAAGGATTTTACATGCGATATAATCAGATCTAGTAATGTCGATATGATGTTCAAATGCGTTAGGAGCAGACAGTAACAAAAGATATTAATAATATTTTTATTTTATAGGAAAAATTCTTGAAAATTAATTAGATTCTCCTTCATAATCTTTTAGCATTTATTGGAAAATCCTTGTAGTCTGAGGGAAGCTTGAAAACTTTTTAAAAACATCCCTAGAAAATATCGTGTGAATAAAAACCCCAGCAACGACGCGTATCACCAAGCTTTAAATGATGCTGCACTTGCCCCACTAGAGGACATAAGAAAAGACAGTGCAATAAGACTACTACTAGGAGGAATAATAGGCAAGGGAGCATACGAAATATCACAAGAGATAAACATGGACTACATGACACTACTCAAAAACTTAGACAAGATAGTAAACGCAAACCTAATGAAAGCAGTAAAAAACATAGTAAAGGATCCTAGTCATACTCATAATAGACGACACACACGATCATAAACAATACGCAATACCAGTATCAAGAAACGCAACACAAGTATACTACTGCAAAGTACACAAGAGATACGAGCCAGCAATACAGATACTAATAATAACAGTAAAGGACTTGAAAACAAACGAAACATACATAGTCTCAATAATACCATACATACCACAAAAGGTAGTAGAAATATTAAAGGAAAGGGGAGAAAAAGTAGAATTCAAGACAAAAATACAAGCATTCTTGGAAATACTGCCAAAACTTGAGGAGGAGTTCAATGTCGTGGGCAAGGTCTTCGACTCTTGGTACGTTAACTCTAAAACGCTGTTGGAGGATACTGTGGGGGAACTTAAGGCCAACGCGCGTGTTGTCGAGGGTGGCAGACACGTGCCTGTTGGCGAGTTCCCCCAAGGGGAATACCTAGTGGAATATCTAGGTATTCCCATAAAGTTACTGGTTGTGGATGATTATAAGGGTTATGGTAGGAGGTATTTCTTCTCTACAAATGTTAATGATACTGCTGAGGATATTATAACTACTTGGGAGAATAGGTGGGATATAGAGGTTTTGATTAGGGAGCTTAAGGTCTTAGAAGGGTTCCTTCCTAACTTGGCTTAGGAATAAGGGTTTTATAGTGTTGAAGGCTTTTTCCTTGTTTGTTGTTCTTTTGTTCAAGTATTTCACGGGTTTGAACCTTGGAGCTAAGAGGATAGCAAGGTTGATAAAAAGTATTTATCAAGCATCTGGAGGGATAAAGAAATTGTTTAAACGTAAGAGAAAAACGTAAACTGCTAATCTTTATGTAATAATCTATTATAAAGTATAAGCGAAAGGAGTGATATACATTCCTTTAAATTATGCATGATCTTACATAATTCTAAGATATCTTTAAGCACATTTATTAAATGCTCATCGAACTTTAAATATCCTTTAATATCCTTAGGTGAGTTATACATAATATATCTAGCTTCTAATAATCTAAGTTTAACGACATTTCTTATTTGATTATTCCTAGAGATGTTATTAATGATCAGTTCTCCGTCACTTATAGATCTCATGTAATTCTTTAGAACTCTTATTTGATCTTCATGAGTAAACCATATTGATGAGTTTTTGTTATGAATTCTATATCTAGTTAGCTTTTCTCCAGTGTGGTAAATCTTTCCGCATTCTGCAGAGAAGGCTGGTATAAAATTCTCTACAGAAATTTCTATTCTTTTCAACAAATTCAGTTTATCATTCATGCATTCCCTTCTGACGGCCATTAGACTAGTTGTTGCAACTATACCGTGATACTTTATCAAGAAACTCTTAATATCTTTATTGAAAGGGTCTATTATTACCTCATTCTGTGGAGTTATCTCTTCGAGGGCTCTTATAATGTTTCTGATATCGGGATTATTAGTGCCCATATCAACAACCTCATCATTATATATGTACTCCCTTGTATCGTGAAAATAGTACACGTCTTTATACTTGTTAAAAACTTGATGAACTTTTGTTAATTTTGAGGGTTTGAATTCGTCGTCATCCTCTAAAAAAGCCAGAATATCACCAGATGACTCCTCAATACCTATAGCAACCATTTCGCCGTATCTTGGTGTGTCATATACTACGTTCTTATATCCTAGTTTATTTAGGGTTTCGTCGATACTCTTATCTTCGAAATTTTTGACCACAATAACTTCATACAGATTCTTATCTAAAGTCTGATTAGCTACACTATTTACAGCTTTTAGAAGAAAGTCCCTCCTATTATACGCCGAAATAATCACACTAATTTGCATGAGAAACAATGTAATCTTAACATTTAAATTTTTATAGATAGTTAAAAATTAACCCATGTATGAAAATTTCGTTTGTGTTGATTACCACTAGTTTAGCTGGTGGAGTAAGATATGTATTTGAAGTTGCTAACGGTTTAAAGAATAGGGGTTATAACGTTAAAATTTTATCATTAGCAGGCGATCATAGTTGGTTTAAGGGCTTAAAAGTCGAGGTAGTATATAAAGAACCTATTATGAATAAAATAAGTAAAACCTTATATAATCTTTATAAAGTGTATAATCTTATTAAACTTAAAAATAGTAAAATTAAACCTTATGACTCACTATTAATATTTAACTCGCTTTTAGGAATAAAGTCTGACTTAGTTACAGAATTGGCTGAATTCATTCAGAATTTCGATTCTGACATCACAATAGCGACCTATTATTTAACAGCATTCTCAGTTTGGTTTTCACAAAGTAAAAGGCCTCTTTATTTAATGCAAGACTTCCCAGAGTTAGTTGAGAATAATGAAGGGAAAATAGGACTAAACATGTTTAAGCTCTCTCTAAAACTTCCTTTCTCCTTCGTTACAGTTTCCTCTTACACTAAACAGTTAATACTTGATAACAACCCTACCGCTAGAGTTACCATAGCTAACCCTGGTGTTAACTTAGAAGTTTTCAGACCGAAAAGAGAGCTGCAAAATGATAACAAGAGGAGAGTTATGCTAATACTAAGGGGTCAGAAACAAAAAGGCGACAACATAGGCTTAGAAGTTTTAAAAATAGTTAATAAAAAGATACCTATTCATGCAATAATAGTTGGTAGTAAAAATTTAGTAAAGACATATTCTAAAACTATTGGCATAGATTTTTCTTATACCGTTTTCTCAAATGTAGATGATGAAAAGCTGTCTAGGCTTTATTCATCAGCTGATGCACTCATTTTCACATCTTACGCTGAGAGTTTTGGTTTGCCGCCCTTAGAGGCTATGGCTTGTGGAACACCAGTAGTCATGAGTGATAACAAAGGTTCTAGAGATTATGCTGTAAATGGCTACAACGCATTAGTAAGTCAACCCGGTGATGTTAAGTCTTTATCTGACAATTTAATTAAGGTTCTGCAAGATGATAAATTAAGAGAAAAGTTAATAGAGAATGGATTAGAGACCGCAAAAAGATTTACATGGAGTTCTACAGTAAATAACTTTGAAAAAGCACTAAGAGAAGAAATACCGTGAGTTTTTAAAGAAATTAATTGAAGAGTTTTTGATTATCTTTTTCTAAATCTCCTAGTAAGCCATACTTAATAGCCCTAAAAATCCATTTAGCGCTCTTTCTATACCCAAGAACTTCGCACATGATGAATATGTCTCCTATAATCATTTTCCAAAAACTGGAATATATCTTTCCCCTAAACCATAAGTATATATCATTACGTAACATGAGATAATATCTTAGGAAATTGGAGTAATACCCATACTGTTTGTACTTTTCACGATCTTTATCATTCCTATGTAACATGAGCATTAGAGCTACCAGTAATTTCCCGCATAGCCTCGAATAATATTTTGACCTTTCCCCGGGCTTATGTAAGATCATTCTCTCCCTATAAACTAGAGGTAAATATCCAAATTTTTCAGCCCTATAAGTGTATTCATTATCTAACCTATCAAGAAATAAGCTCTCCAAGAAAGGTTGTCTTAACGCATAATCTACGTTCAATATCATACCGCTATTGACTACCCCCCTAGCTGTGTAAAAGTTAGAGTTTGGAATTTCCTTGTCTATTAGAGCGTTGTCTATATTCACACTCAATATTATTGGCAGTGGACTTACCCTATCTTTTAGCTCTTTAGCTTCTCTTACAACTTTGCTGGGAGCAAAATTATCAAGAATAGTCGTGTCTTGATCCAAAAACATAATATAATCTTCTCCCAGTTCTTTAGCAACTTCCGTCGCTTTATTATAAGCCTTTCCGAGACCATAATTCTTATCAAAAGGAATAAAGTAGTCTGACAAAAATTGCACTTTATTTAGTGGTTTTCTAGTCGAATGATTATCTACGACAAGAATCTTTACTCTCTCCTCTTTTTCTCTAATTTTCTTTATAATGCCAGCAACAAAGTCTTCTTCAGGATTATAAGTTACGATTGTAATTAACATCACAGATAAAAGTTTAAAGGAAGATTTAAATATTTCCACTGGAAGTGCCATGATTAAAATTAGCGTAATAGTTCAATAAATTCTGATGATATTATACTCTACTTGAGGAGGATAATTAGGAACAAGAAATTGATAATAATAATGAACAACCCGAGATTACATGGTGAGAGGGTTAGGGAGTTCCTGGCGGAGAATAATTTGGAAATCCTTGTACTTGCCCCTTATTCTCCTCATAAGAGCCATGCTGATGGACCTTGGGTTATCCTCAAGAATAGGCTGTATTCCAAGTTCTATGTTAATCATAGATATAAGAGATATTGTAGGCACTTTAATCTTTTGCTCAAATTTTACTTGCTCAATTTTCACGCTAGATCCAATGATGTGAGCAGAAGGGCTAACAGTATTAGCATTAGGATTGTCTGAAGAAATAATAGATTCTGTTACACATATTTCCTAATGACCTCTCATACAGGTGTTCTATATTAAAATGTATAGGTTTATAGGAACTCGAGTTTAATATATTTAAAAATACATCCATATCTTCTACTTCATTAAAAATGATCATTGGCGATTTATTCGTTCTATGTGAGGTTTTTAGGTTATAAGAGAAGTATTAAGTGGTCTTTAAGGACTGCTAAATATGGTATACTTGGAGATTTAGATAAGAATATAGGTCTCATCAAGCAATACCCCATTATTTCTTATTACGTAATATGGGCTTATTATTAGAAATTCTCCGAAGAAAGCGATTTTTTCGCATATTAATGGTCTATAAATTATATTAAAAAATTTCTACTTTGATAAAAATAATAAATTTGATAAGAAAGTAAATTTACATAATTTGAATACATGTGGCCCTCCAGCACCTACAACTAAATTAACCTTCTTATTGTTAACATTTAGGAGCTTTATTAGAAATAATTATTCATCTTGTATTGTATTTTAATGCTATCGCCATACTCTTATTAACACCTCTTGGATAATTAAAATATTCGCCCTTATTCTCAACTAATATTCCTAGAAAATTTTCAATGAACTCCAGTAGATTTATTGTTAGTTTGTCTTTAATATCTGGCGTAGGAACTATAAATACTATTTCTGAGTCTCCTTCTTTTTCAACTATGTTTATTTCAGCTGAAGGTCTAGATCTAGACCATTTAATTAAATCGCCAGCGTCGTTAAAACAATAATAGAATTTTATTATATCAATAATATTATCACTGAAATAGAGTCTATCTGGATCTTCTTTGCAAGTAATTTGCATCAAAAAATCTAGTAATAAAACGATACTTAAAAACATTGTTCTTCATTAGAATTAATACGACTGCTATGATTATTAATATGTAAAAGTAAATGATATATATGTATTGCAAAATATTTTTCACATTATAATTAATTATGATAGTAGATGAATTTGTCATTATAATAAACGACTCATTCGAATAACCAGCTACTATTTTATCGTAATTATTTATATACTCATTTATTCCAGATTGATAATTTTCTCGTATCAGAACAGGTATAAGTGAATTATAATCATCTTTAGCTATTTTTATAATGATCAAGTTGGGATTTTCATTCTCTACTTCTAGTCTGGGAACGTTATTTAGCTTTATAACTGTAATATCGCTAGAACTATATAATATTGTATAATTCTGTAAGGACTCAGTGATTTCTTTTTCATAGCTAGAGCTTACCAAAGCAGCTGAGGAGTAATTAACAAAACTTAAGTTTAAGGCAGAAAGTAATACGTGAAATTCCGAAACATTATAATTAGGAATTTCTGGAATCCATAAAGGTTTAGAAATATTTACAAAAATAATATATTTAGGGATAACTGCTATAGTTTCGGATGAGAAATTATATACCAATATTTGTGAATTATTATAAATAATTGAGGAGGAAGGAAGTGTGCTAGTTAGCTTTTCTATCTCCGCTTTATTTATGTAATTAGTGAAGTAGTATTTTGGAATAAAATTTTTAGTAATAACGATATAGTTTATTCCTAATAGTCTTGCGGCATTTAAAAATGGTTGATAAGAAGATAAATTAAACGATGGATAAATAGTAATAAACCATTCTAATGAATAACAGTTATATGAGAAATATGACGCATATACATCCCCATTAAATAATGTTTGCCAAAATCCTGCTCCTACGTACGTATTATTAGCTGAAAAATTATATGCAACGTAAACACCGCTTGTGGGAAAAACTAAGATTCGTGGATTCTTATATGGACCATCATTTATGATGTTTGAGACTTTCCATAAGTAATTGGGCGGATCCCATGCTCTGCCTAAACTTAGCTGGCCAGAATAGTAAGGATATATCTGTGCAAAAATAATAATTAATAACATAATTGCAAATATTATTTTTGTTCCTTTTCTTTTTATAGAAACTAATCCATTCCCTAAAGATATTGAAGCAGAAATGAATAATACAAATGTAAAAGAAAGCCATGGAATATCTAAACTCCATAAATAGGGAATGTGTGAATATAAACTAATGTATGATGGGAAGAGATAAGGGGCTGCTAACCAAGCTGACAGTAAAAGAAAAGTCATTAAACTAATATAATAGATCTTAGGTATATTTCTATCTTGACTGATAGCTGGTAATACTAGTAACGTTACAAATAAAGTACCAATAAAAAAGTAATAGTAGGGAATTAAGGAAATAGTATTAGAAGGTAAATATGTTAAAGTTAGTACATTAAAAATTGAGCCATTAAATGACTGCATGTAGAATTTTAATGCGTTCACATAGTATTTTTCTCCTACGTGGGAAGAAAAATAACTCACTGCACCGTAATAAGAAGGAAGTAATGATATGATATTCAGTGAAACTAGAATTATCACACTAACTACTAAAAGAATCAGCTTTCTCTTTACCCTGAGATTTGATGAGAATAATAGCCCTATAAAAAATATCCCAATAATCACATAAGTTGTAACCACTAAAGTTAATACAGATCCTATAAAAATTATAAGTAGTAATGAAGCTGCAAGTATTTCCAGAAATTTTACTATTAGGTTGTCATTGTCCATTATTATTGAATCTATAAAATAAATTATCCATGGGAATATTGCATGAATGGGTATAAATGTATTAGGTAGTAGGAGAAGTTCATAATAGAGATTCAGTCCAGAATTTAGAAATATCTCCGCTCCTATTGTCACAATAAATGAAAATATGCCAATATTAATATTATATCTTTGACTATTTTTATATATCAATAGAGATAGTGCAGAGTTACCTATGAATGTGGTTACTAAAAAACTTACTATTTCTCCATATTTATTGAAAAAAGGAAAATAAAATAAACCATATATTATTAATATAATATTATTTCCAACTGATCCGCCATTAACATTAGTAAAGAAGGGCTGATAATTGTAAAAATAGGACATGCTAAGCGGAAATACGTTGTCTCCTACACTGTAAAACACATATTTATGGAATAAAATAAGTTCAGTTATTAATGCGGAAAATGTACTTGACAGAAGAACGAAATAATACTTATTGTGAATCAGCCTATACATACTGTGAATGTTCATTTTTCTTACCCTTAACTTTTTAAGTAGTTCTAATAAATTTTATTGTTAGATACGTTGTCTATCTCGGTATGCATAGTTACATATAATCCTGATACTGAAATACTATTCCAGATTATTCATATCCTAAAAAACGCTCGTCTCCCCATAATTCTAATTGATAATGACTCCTCTGATAAAGACTTTTTAAGCTTATTACAAAACGTGAACACTATAATACCTTTAGAAAACAATGTTGGTTTAGGTAAAGCATATAATATCTGCTGTAAAGTTTCTAAAGAATTAGGGGCAGAATGGGTATTGTTTCTTGATCAAGATTCATTACCCTTAGAACCTTTTAGTGTTAATGAGGTTATAGAAAAGTTAAAAAATGATGCTCAACTTTATTATAATACAGCAATAGTTTCAATTAATAGCGATACTGCGACTAAAACCATTAGTATCAATGAGGATTTCTATTTAGCTAAGTATATAGTAGGAAGTGGTATGATTGTTAAAAATAGTGTTTGTGAGAAATATAAGTTTCTTGAAAATTTATTTCTATATAGTATAGACATAGAATATGCCACTAGATTACGACGAGCTGGATATTACATACTTGCCTACAAAAAACAAATGCTTAAGTACAGGATTGGAGAGACCTATAAAAAATATAGGAGAAGAATTCCTAGATATCTTAGTTATTTGTTGTCTAAGCTAACTGGAAAAGACTTGATAAGTTATCCCTTTTATTCTAATCCAATGAGATATTATATAATGCTGAGGAATAATATATATCTACTAACTCGCCGCAAGGTCGAGATAACTTATTCCAAGTACTTACCCTTCTTTGTATTATATTTGTACGAGAGTTTAGGGTTAAAAGAGACGTTAAAATATGTTTTAAGAGCAATAAAGTATGGAATTTTTGGCGACTTAGATAACGACAACAAAAGAATATTTAATTTGAAGTAGAGGTAATTGGTATGGCAGTAGAGGTAGTATTCTTTAATATACCTCATTTAAGTGTGGGAAGAGGAGGAGAGGTATGGGAATCTCAAGTTATTGAATACTTAAATAGAAGTAGTGAATTTAAGGCAAAGCTTATAACCACAAATTGTTGTTACATAAAAGACGTAGTAACAAGTTTCGAGTATAAAGTTATACCCTTAAAAAAATATTTTGGTTTACATTTATTTAACTATAACGATATAAAAAATGATCTTGAAGAAGCTGAGATAGTTTATTATTTCAATTCATTTATTGGTAGTCAATTGCCTATTCTTAAGAATATCAAGAATATTAACAAAATCATATTTGGTTATCATGCCAAGAACGATTGGAGCTATATTCAACGCGCTTATTATAGACTTCTTAGCTATAAAATAAGAAATATTGGTTATCACCACGTACTTACAAGATTTTATTACGAAATACTCATAAAGAGAGGATTCAATAACGTGTTCATAATACCTAATTTCGTAGATTTAAGTGAGTTCAAAAGAGTTGAAAAAGACAAAAATTTAATTGTAGCGCCTGGTGCAGTAAGCAGGGAAAAAGGTATAAACACGTTATTAAATATTGCCAAAGTAAAAAAGGATCTGACTATATATATTACTGGAAATAAACCATCTATGAAGTTGCCTAAAAATTTAAAATATCTAGGCAAGTTAAATAGAGAAGAATATACTAAACTCTTGGCAAAATCTTCAATTTGCATCTTACCTACGTACGGGGAAATGTTTCCGATAACATTTCTGGAATGTCTTGCGTCAGGTAATTTGGTACTAGCAAGAGATTTACCAGTTCTAAGAGAGATTTCTGGAGGTATAGAAAGTGTTGATTTTGCCTCTAGTGATAATGAATTTATTATAAAACTTGAGAATCTTATGAACATATTAGATAATATGTATAAGTTCGACACTCTTTCAAATGAATCTATAGAGAGAGCTAAATTATTTGATAAAAATATAATTTTAGAAAAGTTTAAAAATAAATTGCTCGAAATCGCTAAAGAATAACATAATGTCGTCACTGGACTAGAAATTATGTTACTAAAGTTAATTCGAATAAAAACTGTAAACTAACTAACATTTTTAGCGTAATTAATCGTCTATAGCTTAATGTTGATACTGTGAAGAATAATAACTATAGAGCAGATTTTGAATCGCTTTAAAAATAGGCCAAAGTGTGTAATTTTTATTGAATTCATAAGCAGTCTAACTCAGTCTGCTTACCGAGAATCTTATCAACTCAACTAGGTATTAACGCAATAGTTAATATGGAAGAGAATATAAAGTTTAAAGTACTCTAAATAGTAGTTAAAATGGATGTTAATAAAATTTCCGTAATAATTACAGCACATAGTAGGAAAAAATATATTCTAGAAGCTTTAAGCTCAGTTATAAATAATAATCTATCGAAAGATAAATTAGAAATAATAATAGTAAAAAATTATATAGATAGCGTTATAGATTCGGAAATTGAGAGGCTTTCGAAACAATACAATGTAATTTCAGTAATAGAGAATGATTTTAGATTAGGGGCTAAAATATCTAAAGAGTTAAAAGCAGTTCGGGTGACGTTATAACTTTTCTTGAGGATGACGATATATATTTGCCCGCTAGGCTTTCTAATATTTTTCAGATATTTGAAAAAGATAGCAATATAATTTTTTATCATAATATGTTTGAAATTGTTGGCGATAAAAAAATAAATGAGATTGTTTCTGACTATAGGCATAATATAATATTTGCTTGTAATGATAAGCGAAAGATATGGAAGCAAATAGCTAAGACAGAAGCTAAGTTTAATCTTTCATCAATGGCGATAAGAGCTAGTGTATTAAGATCATGGATGGATTTAATTTCTAGAATTAATCTTGCAGTAGATAATACGTTATTTTACATTTCATTAACCGAAAAGGGATGCCTAATGATAGATCCTAGAATATTTACTAAGTTTAGAGTATCTGACAAAAAAGATTATACTAAAAACGAGAAAGAGCTCTATCCTTTTGTGCAATTTATGACCGAGAAATTCTACGAAGACTTCATTTTATTACATTCTGTATTTAGAGATAGTTATTTCGATTACAGCCTAAGAGAAGGTTTATTATTTTGGTATTTAAAACATAGAATTCTCTGTGAAAAGAATAGTACAAACTATGATATACATATTACAAAATTTTTAGATTTAATCCTTAGAAATAGGTTGCTTATAATATTATATTTTGTATCTTTATTACCTTATAGTATAAGAAAATATTTTATAAATAGATATTTTATTCGATGATATATACATTTAATTATTTGATAAGCACTTAAAGTTGAAATTTAAACATTATCAACTAACATCATTTATATATTAGCTTCAAATAAACCTTCGATAGAAGGTGGTAAGCAATGGCGAGAGAATTATTTTATAAATTGTCTTATTTTTTTCTTATTTTAAGCAATAAATATGGATTTACAAATAATTTACACTTCTTAATTAAGAAGGGTAAGATAAGGTTTCCAAGTGGTCTTAGTATTAGAGTAAATAGAGAGAACTTTAGGGATATACTATCTCTTTATCTTTTCTCTATTAAATACGGCGTGGATATAGGAAATGACTGGAAAATAGATGAAAATAACTATACAATAACTACACCAGATGGAATAAAATTTTCGCTTAAGGGATTTGATAATATAATATTTGCGGAAACATTTCTGTAGGATATCCATTTTATAGATTATAATTTAGAAGGTAAAAACGTAATACATGCTGGAGCATATGTGGGCGAGACTGCATTATATTATGCTAAAAAAGGTGCTTACGTATACGCTTTTGAACCTCAGCTAGACTGTTATAATATGGCTATGCAAAATCTTAGATTAAACCCTGAATTATCTAGTCGAATAGTATTAAAAAATTGGGCTATAGGAGAAGATGGTGAAATAGAATTTCCACAAACAAAATGTAATGGAAATATATCTGCTTATGATAATTACAAGGAGAAGGTAAAGGTAAGAAGCGTAAGCATTTCTACGATTTTAGATGAGTTTAACATTACCAATCCAAATATACTAGATTTAGATATAAAAGGGGCGGAATTCCAAGTTATTAACGATAAAGCTATACAAAAATTTCAGACTGTTAGAATAGAATATCTTACAGTAATCAACGGTAAGAGAATTGGGGATTTAAATTATTTAATTGAGAAACTTGAGGCTTATGGATTTACCAAGATTAGAATTTATAAGCATAATGAGTTGCCGTTAAATATTTCAGTTAATGGTACAATTCTTGCATCAAAATAAAATTAATTATTGTTTATATTTATTGAGAAAACCCTAAATCACTAAATTTCGTATATTAGAATTATATTTAATAATATAAAGTAAATTCTATTATTCTATTAATTGAAAGTCGATAATCTAAAAGATATATTGTCTACATACTTATCTCCAATGAATACCTAAAATTCTAAGATATCAGGTAGATTAAGGAGTTATTATAAAAACATAATTTAACAGGGATGATAAACAGTAATGCTTTTAGATTATTTTTTAATGATAAGTAATGGACGAATCATTTAGGGATTTTTACTCAAGGGAGCGTAGAGTTTATGAGGGTACATTAGAAGAAGAACTAGGAAAACGTAAATTCGAAATAGAAAATAAGAGGATGCTATATTATATAACAAGAGAATTAAAATTGTTGTTTCCAAGCGGTATTAATAATGTCCTAGACGTAGGAGGGGGAATTGGAGCGACCTTGTATTCTATAAGCCAATACGTGAAGATAAGTAACGCTTATAGTGTGGATTTATATATACCCCCTGAGTATATACCCAAAAAGTAATAATAGTCTATTTGCAAACGAGGAAAGATTAGGAGTAGATATTACTAAGAAGCCATCCTTCCTTAAAACCTTCCTTATTTCGGCTATTGCTTTATCCGTATCAAATAAATGTTCTATTACGTCTATTAGTAATACAACATCAAAAAAATTCTCATTGAATATTTTGCTTAAATCATATACAGTAGCATTTACAAATTTTATATTATGTAAAACTTTTTGTATATCAACCTCTTGGTACAGAAGTATCTACCAATAAACACTATGGGAGACCAAAGAAATACAATTTAAGAGAAGGTGTTGTTAGTCATATAAGGGTGTTTAGTTATAAAGCGTTACTTGAGTTCTTGAAAGATAATGGATTTGAAGTCATAAAAGCATATACTGTAATAAATAATTGGCCTAAAGAGTATAGCCTATTACACCACATAGAAAATTCCTTATAACCATTAATAAATCATTAGGATCAGGAATATTGGTTATAGGAAAGAAAGTATAAACAAGTTTGAAAATCAGTAACATGTTTGGCAGTAAGTAATAATTTAAGGAAAATTGACGGACCGAAATAAGCCTTATATTATTAGAAGCTAAAATAGGCTTAGATATACCTATTTTTCTCGACGTTAAAGAGCCCATCAACCATACCCTGCACTACTGCCTTAACTCCTCTTATTCCTCTTCCTGCTTTGTTTGCGACGTATACCCAATACGTTAAATAGATTGGAAGAGACATGAAGAAAGTCGCCTTTTTGGGTAAAGGATCAAGATCTCTGTGAAAAACTATTTTTGATTTAATTGCATAATACAATCTCATCTCATTATACCTTCTAACCCCCTCCTTTATATCCACGTCATGATAAACCCTTGCAGATCCTAAAGTCACGTTCTTGTAACCCAGTTTCTTTATTTTGTATTGTAAATATCCGTCCTCCCCGTTCCAGGGTATTCTCCTCCACGGAATTAAACCGGCTTTCTTTATTGCTTCCTTTCTAAACATGTAACTGTTAGCAAACACATCTACTTCTATCACTTTCCCCTCTAAGCTCTTGCAAGGGAAGCCAGAATATAAGGAAATTGTCCTTCTCATAAACTTAGAGAAGACTGCGCCAGCATACATAACCTTATCTGGAGACGAGTAATAGCAAGTGACTGGGGCTATCGTTCCAATTTCCTCATGCTTTTCAATATAATTTAAAAGCTTTTCAATTGTATCTCTTTCTACTACATTATCGTCGTCTATAAAGAATATGTAATCCCCTTCAGAGGCTTCTATAGCGTCATTTCTGGACTTAGCTACTAACGTAGGTTTCTCATGTCTAATGTATTTTACGTAATGGAATTCATTTTTTATCATTTCCTCAGTACCGTCAGTAGAAGCGTCGTCCACAACTATAACTTCAAAATCCTTAAAGGTAGATTCTTTAAGTGAGTTTAATAGCCTTCTGAGTTTTTCCTTCCTATTGTACGTGGGAATTGCAACACTTACTTTTACCATCAACTTTACATGGAATTCTAGTTTAATATAGTTTATCACGTATGTTAAAGATATTATTTTATCGCATATATAAATCCTAAGTTCTTTAACGTATGTTCAACCTTAGCTTTATACCCATTTCTGTGTAAGTTATTAACCAAATCTGTATATTCGTTATCCCATTCTATAAATACATCTGGAATTTCCTTTTTATTATAAGGAGCTATAACTCTTTCATGGCCGTCACAATTAATTTTTGCCGTATCAAAGGAACCGTAAGTTTTAGTTAAACTTTCCCAACTAATTGTATTTTCGTCATCCTTTGCTCCAACACCTTTATCTACAATAATTACATTATTAACGCCGTTTCTCTTTAGATTCTCTCTCATAATTTCAACCTTTCCTTTTATTTATTTCTACTGCTACAATTTCTTTAGCTCCTGCCAGTGAGAAGTAAATTAGGGAATCACCAATACCAGCTCTTATATCTAACACTTTTTTTCTTAACATTTATCCTCCAATAATCCGGGAAAGAATCTCTCGGGTAACTTAATTTCTAACCCTTCAAATAAATTTCCCTTCCTTTAAATTGAAATTTCACACTATCTTCATTGAGCTCAGTGATCCTTAGTCCGACTAACAAAACTACTTCATTAGGTTTTAAAATATAAGACTTGTCCATTTCTTAATTTACAGTTTATTTTCTCTATGAAATAAATGTCGAGCATTACTGAATACCAGTTTGCGAAAGTTATACTATATTGTCTTATTAATTCAAGTGGTCGTTTAGGCGGGATATACTCCATATTCTCTAATATAAGTTTTTAATTATTAAACTTCTGGTAAAAGACACAATATAGGAGTTTTACGAGTAGTATTTTAGGGAAAATTCTAGAGTTAAATAATTTTCAAAATTATGTGGAGATAAATTTTGAAGTTCCATTATATACATATTAGATTCTTATGGTATATCATAAAATTAAATATAAATATTAATTGAGCTTTTTATAAGAATATTATAATAAGGATTTTCCAATAAATGCTATACGAGTAGCATTATATTAGGTTAAAGTAGCTTAACATATACTAAAAAGTATTAAGACTAAAAGAAGAAGTTTAGGATCGTAAAATAAGGAGGCAATCTTAGATATACGTTGCAGTGATTATCCAATTACAAAGTTGGGGGCGTTCAGTAATAAATCTTTCGCTCAAACTTCAAGCATAGTATTAGCTAACATTGCCACGTGGGTCCTTTCAACCCACGTGGCAATTCGGGGGAGGGCTTATTTATTTAGGCTCATAAGGCCTATT
>Ga0209451_10063_pt1 | contig 19208 bp, 17 predicted proteins | sample Arccon1NAG2MetaG_FD_184743 | JGI IMG/M metagenome (GOLD analysis project Ga0209451, IMG submission 184743) | Archaeal communities from Yellowstone National Park, Wyoming, USA - Archaeal consortia 1 (NAG2) MetaG (SPAdes) (version 2) | ecosystem: Environmental > Aquatic > Thermal springs >...
TTATGTTCATGTTTCTTACTCTTTCCCATATTGTTGAGTAGTCTAGGCTTGTTGGGATGATTTTCAGTCTCTCTAGTGCTCTCAATACTCCTTCTATGGCCCTATAAGGTAGGAAGATGTGGAGGAATGCTAGGAATTCGTTGAACTCCTTTGGTGCCTTGTAGGTTTTCTTGGCATGCCTATTCTCCTCTGCTAGTAAATCCCACCAGTGTTCGAAGACGTAGAAGGGGAACATTAGGGTATATCTCGTTATAACGTTCTCGTCGTACTTGTGCCAATCCCTCTTGTACTTACTCTTTCCCATGGGTAATACTCGGTATAATTATTTATAAATTTTTGTATAATTCTGAAGTAGCCCACAAAGCACATCTCAGTTGATGTTTTACTATTTTACTTAGCATATTGTCACGGTGGAGATTTTGTATTTGACGATAAAATACTAACTTTAAGAAGAGTCCATAATGTTAATACTAGTGTAGATAGAATAAGTGATTATGAAGATTGGCTAACTAATTTGTCTAAAATGAGCAAAAGATATAAGGATGACTACTTGACATTTTTAAACATCTTCTCCCGTTTTAAATGTGAAATAGCAGATGAATACAAGAAAAAACTAATTTCTCACCTTGAAGCTATGTATCTAGGCTGGGCCGTTACTTATAGTAGATTACCTAATACAAAAAATGAACTCACATTAAAAGAGCTTATTAAATACCTTAGCTATCAACGTAGTTTAAAGTCATTTTTATACGGATTTCTACCTTTTGCTCCTAAGAAAATCAAGGAATACGCAATAAAGAAATGGTATAATTATAATCTAAGTGTTATGGGATCAAATGAACAGTAATAGGCTTTTCTTAGTTGATTATGCATCAATAGCACTTGACTAATACAATTTCACAATTAATATTTCTCAACAACTAATCAGATATTAAATCCAGATATTTTTTAGATATGGAAATATAGTCATATTTTTCTACTAGCCTTTTTCCATTACTGCTTATCTTTTCCCATAACTCATAGTTTGATAACATAATTTCTAATTTCTCAGCGTAATTCTTAGGGTTAATCCCATTAATTCTAAAACCATTGTATCCATCAATTAATGCCTCTTCTGGAATATAATTACTGCCGACCACTGGAGTACCGCTTGCTGAAGCTTCGAGAGTCGTATACGAAAAGCTATCAAACGTGGACGGTAAAATTAAGGCTATAGCTCTTGCATATAATTCTTTGAGTTCTTCATTATCTACAACTTTAGGGATAATCCAGTCATATTTAAACTTTTCTTTCCAGTAATGAGCGGCAGGGCCTACTATAACTAGGTTCACGTTAAACCCTCTTTCCCTTAAGAGCCTAATAGCCTCAATAGAAACTGGAACGTTTTTCTCACCTCTAGTCCCTACATGAAGGATAAATTCTCTCTTATCTCTAGGGTAGGATTTAAATCCCTCGTTCTTAAAGGGAATCGGTATAACTTCGTGACATTTAATGCCCAACTCTGAAGACATTCTCTTAACCTTCTGCGAAATACACACGACATAATCTTGCCTGGAATAAAGGAAGCGTAAAGCTAACGCGTTTACCTTACTCTTTTTAGCTTCATCAAGACCATTACCGTGAATTACTGCAATTTTCTTAGCCTTACTTCTAATCCACGCAACTCCGTTCATTATGACCAAATCTGGAGAAAGCTCATTTACTACCTTGCTTCCCTTAAAAAACCAATCAATAACCACTTTTTTTATAGGCTTAGGTACCGAAAAAGCCTTGTATTTAGCATCAGCACCCCATCTTTCCAAAGGGGAAAAATCGCGTACAACGTGATGTGTAAGGAAAAATACTTCGTTACCTAATTTTCTCATTCCTTCCCCTAATGTGAAAACAAACCTACTGACGCCGTCTAGGGCATCAAGATGCTCTCTTCTCGTTATTATTATTCTCATAATAGTAATGTATAATTAGACTACTTTAAGCTTTAAGCCATAGGTGTCACACTAAGTAGTGAGGAGGATTTAAACTCGTAATGACGAAATAATGAGAATTAGTTTCAGTAATGGCTTCAAAATAATATTATACTTGCTGTTCTCAAGTGCTGATTCGATTTCCTTAATTTCAATAGCAGAGATTGTTTTTGAAAATGCTATCAATATTATATATTGAGTTATAAAAGTTAGCAGAGAAAGTGGAAGGTTGTAAGGATAAGGGATCTTGAACTCTATGGCAATAGGTAATATGAGCGAGATCAGTGCTATAATTTCAATCCTAATAAGGGTGAAAATTGATTCCTTCAATTTTAATCCTATTAATTTACTTAACTGTATATCCTCATAAATTGTGGATACAATTGATGAAGCCCAACTTGAAAATATCATGCCCACAATACCAAAACGTAAGAGGAGAAAATATGATAGTGGTATAAATACGGAAATATTAATTATATTCTCTACAATTGGAATCTTGTACATTCTTTTTATATAGAAGATAGTATTCCTTCCGTAAAGAGAAAGAAACGAGGTTAAGATTGAGAGGATCAAGGAAAGCTGAAGCAAGTAGGGGGCTAATGAGTACTTCTCCCCATAAAGTAAGTAAACAAGGGGAAATGAAACTGAAAATAACATCCCTTGCGCTCCCAACGTTATTAGTAAAGCGTATCTGGAATACTTCATAATTGCTTCGGCATACTGTCTTTCGTCAGTTATCCTAGAGAAGGTAGGTAAAGTTATCTGAGCTAAGGGAGAAGTAAAAATGGCTATAATACTAGTTAAGTTGTTAGCGGCAGCATAATTACCTATATCTGAGGCAATTATGAGCCGAGAAAGTAAGATATATTGTGTTTCACCAGAAATTAACCCTATTATGCCCAAAATCGTAAACGGTATATTATAAGAGAAAATACTCTTTAATGATATATCTCCTTCAGCTTTTATCCCCCTAAAAATGTAGAGCAAATAAGTGATCCCGACTAGCCCGGCAACAGCATATCCCGCTAATGCACCAAAGATCGCCCCGGCTATCCCAAAACCTAGAATTATTAATAGCGGTGCTAGAATAAATCTCAATAACGCATGTAAGAAATCTATAAATGAACTTACGTGAGATTTTCCCAATGCTAGTAACTGATTATAACTAATGTACCTAAATACTGTTTCTAAAAGAATTATTAAGGCTGAAATCCTTAAATAAATAGCTAATTCTGGTCTATTTAGTATTGAACTCGCAATGTAATTACTTAGGATTAAGAAGAGAACCGTGAAAACCAAGGATAATGTAAGCATGTAAGATGAAGTAATTTGAAACACTTTTTTTGCACCTGCTAATTTTCCTTTAGCCATGAATTCTGAAATGTATCTTTGCGCTGCAGTAGTCATTCCTAAATCTATGAAGCCTAAAAGAAAGTAAGGAATACCAAATGAAAGAGTATATAAACCGTAATCTATTGGTCCTAACAGCCTAGCTACAATGATTGTGTTTAAGCCTAGTAAAACCATTGCCGAGAATGTGCCCACTAAGATGTGGAGGTACGAAGTGATAGCGTATTTAGATATATCACCCATTAAGTCAATAACCTTGTATGTATATAAAAATTTAGACAGTACATTATGAGGCTTTTTGCTCTTTTCGTACCACTTCCTTGCAACGTATAGTTGAATGAACTGATAGTATCGTCATTAAGTTACAAATTTATTAAATAGAGGATTCTCCGATAGAGTATAACCTAGTTCAGATTCTCAGAGACGCTTTTTTACGTTAAGGTATAAATTTATAGCTTAATAACGACACTATCAATGAACTTAGGCATAAAGATTAATGATGCTAATAAAATTCCTCTAAGGTTTTTATAATCCAGACTAACATATTTCAAGTAATCACTAAAATTTGCTTTATGCGGCCCGTCTTTAGATAGTCTAGTTACAGTTATTTTGTCACTTAAAGCTTGAGCTAACAGTGCTTTAACTACGGTATTGCTTATTCCTTCTGATTTATAAGAACTTATAAGTTCTAGTAGCAGCTCATATCGATTAGAATAAAAGGTTATTTTCTTCTCTACCCAATCTTGAAAACTTTTTTCTTTTAAAGCAAAAGAATTATTGTAATGCCGTCTATATAAAGTTAATATAACGGGGTCGAACTTAATCTTGCAGTTTTTAAGTAGTGCAAAATAGTAATAAAAGTCATCAATAAAGCGCATTACCTTTTTTAGCTGTGAAACGTATTTCACTAGAATATCTTTCTTAATACAAGTAGAACTTGAATTAACTGGGCTTAGATCAATGAACCTATTTCTTATAAATTCTTTGTTATTTTCTTTCAACTTGTCTATAAGTTCACTTATATTCTCCCCTTGCCTAAAAGCTAAAAGAGCGTGATGGTAATAGCCTAAGCTTTCTTCCTTAAATGCCTCCTTAACTTTTCCAGTTTCCATAGAATCCATATATTAACGTCGTCGAGAAAACAAATAACTTCGCCTTCTGCATAGGATAAAGCGTTGACAATATATGCACCTTGATTCTCTTCATTAGAAAATACAGTTTTTACACCTAGGTTTTTTAAAATGTCATCATATTCTGAGAAATTCTTTACAACAATTATTTCATATTCGTCTTTAGGTAACGTTTGGTTTAAGGCAGAGTTAACAGCCTCAAGTAAAAACTCCCTCTTATTATGAGCAGCAATAATAACTGAAATAAAAGCACAAAAAAGTAGGAAAAAGAAGAATAAAAAGCTTATTATTAAGACGCTAGTAATGTAATAATTTTTCGTAATATACTTGAAATCTAGGTAAAATCTTACTCCATCTGAAGTTTTCAGCCCATCTTCTGGCACTTTCACTTAATTTACTATATATAGAATCATCTACTACCAAAGTGGTTATTGCTTTAGCCAAGGAATACGGATCATTTTCCACTCTTAAACTAGCTGTATTAGGTGGTGCTACGTACGTTTGTCCGCCATTACCAACTATAATAGTTGGCTTTCCCATAGCTTCAGCTTCCAGTAAAGTTAAGCCGAATCCTTCAAATGGACTCGGATTTATAAATACATGGCATTTGCTTATTAGCTCTATTTTCTCTGATTCGCTTACTTCATTTTTGTATTCAACATTAAGTTGGTATTTCTTGGAATATGATAAGAGTTCTTTAACAATTCCTCCGTCTGGACCAGCTAAGATTAACTTATTTTTAATTCCAGAAATCTTATATGCTTTGAGTAATGTTAGCAGGTTCTTCTCCTTACTTATCCTTCCAATATAAAGTAAATATCCTTTATCTTCTGTCTTTTGTTCAAAGTAGACATCGTCTACACCATTAGGGATCAACGTCGATGGAACTTTAAATTTCCTCATTAGAATTTCTTGTTCTATCGGCGTTATTGCTATAATATTATACTTCCTAATGACTGAAGAAAATAGATTATCAATAAGTTTATAATAAATAAATGTTATTAGGCCTACTTGAGAAACTGGATAAAAAGGAGAATGAGGCTGTAGTATTTTAATGAATTTTTCATTTGCTAATTGGAACACATGCGGATGCCTCCACACGTGAACATGAATAATGTCTGGATCTATATGTCTTATAACCTCTAACAATTTATTTGAATAACTTCCATGACTCCATGTAAATTGTACAGGAAGTCTGATCACATTTACATTATTTATTTGCTCAATTTCCTTAAGAATATTTTTACCTTTAAGTCGATCCCTATTATAGGTAATAACGTAAACCTCATTACCTTTACTAGCTAAGTACTCACTAATTTTCTGTACTACTGTCTCTACTCCACCTTTTATTGGATGATAAAAAGGGGCAACGTGAACTACTCTCATACCTATTAGATAATAAAAGATTGTAAATTATAAATGTGCGAAGTGTAAACTTCATAAATGGAATTGTAAATTTAATAATAACTATAAATTATTGTAATTTATTACAATCTTAGGCTTTACACTCCTTGTTTATACAGACCTTTGCCTATATGGGCTGAAATAGTGTTTTACGAAGCAATATACATGGCTGTAATAACTTTGACTCCTGCACTGCTATTTTTCTTACTATCGCGCAAGAGCGATAAAAAGGAGAATAAAAACGTTACCGTCTTTGTTTTAAGGTATTATAGGAGTTTGATTTTACGTTGGCATTCTAATACAAAACAATTGTGTATAACTAATGTTGTACTATTTAAGTATACGGCTATAACTAAGTTTTTTAGACCATTAGTATTTTAATATTCTATAGTTACATTTTAGTGCGGGATTAAATAGCTTAGTGAAAACCGAATAGTTACCGCAATCGTATTCAATTAGTTTGAGGAAATTATTTAGTAAAATCTCTCTTACTTTATTATAGTCAATTATAATCGATCGCCTTTCTACGATTAGCGGATAAACGAATTCATCATCGATTCCGTACTTTTGAGGGTCATCAATGTTATAAAAGAAGTTCCTCACTGTAAAATCATGATTATTTAGCTCTTTTGAGTTCCTATAAATTCCTTCTACCTTTGCTACTAAGAATGCTAACGGTTTAGCTAGCTCTTCTACTAAAGTTTGTTGTCTTTTTCTCATTAATTCCATAAAACTGTGACCAGTACCTCTAATAGTATCAATTTTCCATCTTAGTTCTCTTTTTAAATACTCTCTCCAATTTTTAGCATATCTCTTTTCTCTATGCCCATTATATACAAAATTTTTACCTATAATTATGGGGAGTCCATACTGAATTTTCATTCTAGAAAGAAATTCCCAATCTTCGCTTGTGTTAAGATCTTTCCAATTTCCTCTACTTAATATTTCTTCTTTAATTCCAATGAATGTCATTGCCTCACCAAGTATTAATGCATTTTTAATTCCAGATTTTACAATTTTTCTGAAGGCTGGAGTATAAGTTACGTCAAGATCTATATAGGCAGTAATTGAATTATCTGGACAATGTTTTAATGCAATTCCTCTTCCACTACCTCTTGAAGACTTAAATCTGAGAATTGTTAAATTAAACTCTTTTTCAATTTGCTTTAGTTTCTCATATGTACCATCAGTTGAATAAGAATCGGCAACTACAATAGCAGAAAACTCAGGATCAAAGACGCTTTCTATAGTATTTAGTACAGTATTTACTGAATTATAAACAGTGCCGTAAATGCATATATTCATTGACTCTCTGTTTAACTTTTGTATTATAAAATTTTACTGAGGAGCATTACTGAGTAAATATTGCATATAATGTAGTAAACACGCATAGGTAAGCTAAGGATAATAAATATAAGGTTTAGGTGAAGAAATAGTTTAATGGCTGTAAAAATCGGAAGAAGCATATTACCCTCATTTGTAGTCTCCTTATCAGTTTTAGTAGTTTTAACAATTTATACGCTTACGCTCCTATCATATTCCAGATTAATGGGATTTAAGGACTATTTTAGCCAAATGAGCTTAGACCCTTACGCTTTTCCTCTATTCTCAGTCCTCACAGCCCTCTCCTTCACTTTAATTTACTTAACTAAAAAGAACAAGAGCGTAATCTTCTTAACAATTCCCTTAATAGCGTTTATTTTAGCTCGTTTTTACTTACCTTGGTTCTCATTTCCTCAATACGGCAGTGAGTTTTATGACGCACCAGGATTTTTAGGAAGGACGGAATATGTGCTCTATACTGGTCATACTACACCAATTTATCCCCTTGATCAAATAGTAAATCAAGAGCCTGGATTTGAATGGGCTAACGCTATGCTGATAGATATAATGAATGGTATACCCACATCACCTACAGCCTTTATTCTCTCCTTTCTGGTAAAGTACTATAACGTGGTAGAGGTCTTGGTTTACACTCCAATAGTCCTATACGTCTTCCGAAAATTAGGTTTAGACATATATAAGAGCTTTATAGGTCTCATAATATTCTTCGGCTTCGAGTTCTCGCCAAACCTTCATTATGTAGATCAAACTTACGCTACGCCCCTTTACTGGTTACTGCTCTTATTAGTTTATTTGAGCGTTAAGGAAGGTGGGCTGAAACATTCAGTGCCAATAGCAGTACTATCATCAGGGATAATACTATCTCAATTAGGCGTTGCGTTCTTTTCCTTCTTCGGGCTTTTAGCAATTGCTCTTTACTATTTAAGGAAGAACAGAACGCCACTTTATTATACAGCGCTATTCGGAATAGGTTGGATAAGTTACCTTAATTACCTAGCTATGGTTTACGGCGGTTATGTAGTTTTAGGTTATGATGTAGCAACGTTTTACACAAAGCCTTCTAATGCGATTACTGTAGTATCACAAGATTTATACAGACCTTTGCCTATATGGGCTGAAATAGTGTTTTACGAAGCAATATACATGGCTATAATAACTTTGACTCCTGCTTTGCTATTTTTCTTACTATCGCGTAGGAGTGAGAAAAAGGAGGAATACTTAATGCTAGCTGTGTTGATACTCATTACTTCCCTAATAGTGGGCCCGGTAGCAGCAAAGTTGGGCGGTGCGGGTTATATTACGAGAATTCCGCAACAGTTAATGCCATTTATGGCAATAGCTTTTGCCGAGATAACTTTACCCAGAAAGCTTAAGCCTCTATTCGCTACCATGGTTATTGTCCTAGTGTTAATTGGTTCGCTTTATTACTATGAGGGTAGGAATTTTGAGGCTACACTTAATAATAATTATTTGGAATTCCTTTATACTTACGCCGTGTCCAAACCTCCTTCGTTCCTTTTAACGTATTATTGTCCTTTAAGCATTAACGCTACACTCACTGGCTATTCAATTTCAGGTTTGATACAGTCTTATTATTATGAGTACGGTAACTTCTCGATAATTCAAGAGATAGTTTATAATACGAGTTTGATGGACGGAATAATTTACATGGCTCCAGGCATCGTTATTGGAATTAGCTGAGGTCAGGGAGGAGATATCTAGCTACTTCTTACCACTAGTATCGTACCTTTTTCACGTATGGAACTTTCATCCTTCTACCTAAAACTATGGGCGAGGTGTAATAAATTGGTAATACGACGAGTAATTATGATGGTGGTATATTCTTAGGAAAGATTAAATTCGTTTCCCCGCTTTTTATAAATGATGAGAATAGCATTAGTCCATCATAGTGTTTGCGGTTACGGTGGTATGGAGATTGTTTCTCAAAGGCTTTACTATTACTTGACTAAAAGGGGACACGAAGTAACACTCTTCTCTACCTCAGCCTGTCAAGGTATGAACGTTAGGCAAGTTAAAGTCCTTAAATTCAACCCGGAAATTCAAATACCTCTAGATAAGGTAAATGGAGATTACGAAGTAGTTCACGCGCTTTCCTCATTGAGTTATTTTAATATTTCAGTATCCTCAATGCTTAAAGGTAAAAAAGTAGTGAGTTTTCTATCCGTAAAGACTTTGCGCACTCATCCAAATTTATTTTACAGACTGGTTGGTTCTATTTACGAGGACTATATAATAAAAAAGGGATTAAAGTTGGCTAACGCGGTAACGGTGAAAAACTTGGGCGATAAAATTAAGCTGGAGAAGTTTAATGTGAACCCTTTCCTAATCCCCGATGGGCTAGATGACGTATATTTTAAGCCTTTAAATGAGGATTTTAGACAGGAGGTGTTAAAGCGTTTTAATCTGGAAGAAGGTGAGTTTGCACTTTACGTGGGTAGGATTCATAAGTTGAAGGGCGTTGATGTGTTCATTAAGGCTATACAGTTGTCTAATTTTAAGGGTGTAATAGTTGGTAGCGGGGGTGAAGTCGTGGGTAATAATGTTGTTTATGCGGGTTCTCTTGATGAACAAAGTAAGATTGCTTTAATAGACTCGTCGTGTTGTGTAGTTATTCCAAGCCTTTCGGATTACGTTGAGGCCTTTTCTATAGTAGCTTCTGAAGCCTGGGCAAGAGGGAAACCAGTCATCGCTTCTTCCGTAGGTGCTTTGAAGTATAGGGTTAAAGAGGGGGTTAACGGTTTTCTTTTTAAACCTGGCGATTATAAGGCTTTAGCGGGTATCTTGTCAAAGGCTAAAGGTTTTAAGGTTAAGGAGATACCGGAGGATGTTCTGCCGTGGGAAAAGGTTGTGGACATGTATGAGAATGTATATAAGAAGACCTTGGAAAATAGCGAAATGCGAGGTTAACTCAGAAAAGCTCCGTCTTATAAGCTAGGAAGTTTTAGGTTATTGGCGATATAATATATTATTTAAGCCTATACTGTAAATGAAACATTTCTAATTCTCGACTTATTTTTGTTAAATACCAATATTCGAAGTCAATATTTTGTACGGATCTCAGTACTTATCTAGGCAGGGAAGAGGTCAAAATAGAGTTGCCATTGAATCTAATATTTATAAATCCTCTTATACAATATTCTCCTATGAAGACTTTAGGAATAGTCCTTATTGCTCTTTCCCTTCTCGTGATCGCCCTTTACGCTTATGGTATTTTCTTCTCCCCTTACAGTGAAATCTTCTTAAAAATAGCAGTTTTCGCAATAATAACCGTAGTTTTCGGTATAGTTGGTTGGATAGGCTACTCAATGGTTAAAGCTCCTAAACCGAAGGACTTAAAGGAGTTAGAGAAAGAAATTGAGGAGGTCGTAAAGGGGAAGAAAGGTGAAGGGTAAGTGGGCTACGTTTATCCCTACTTTTGTAGCCCTAATGCTGAGGCTTTATCCATACTTATATACCCGTGAACCTTTCACTACAATAAGCTGGGATAACTTATACTTATCTAACATGTTATTAAGCGGTAAGGTTCCGCTTTCAAGCTTACTCATAATTCACCCAACTTTAGGTAGTGAGTTCTTTTCAGCAATATTTTCAAAAGTCACGTCCATTTATCCAATATCCTTTGAGGCGTTAATAATACCTGCCGTAGGGTCTATTTCGGTTTTAATAATATACTTAATGGTTAGGGATTTCGGGGTCAAAGTTGCATTCCTTTCTTCGACTTTTTTAGCCTTATTTTTCGGTGAGGCTTTGATAGATGCTTCAGTTAAGAACGGAGTTTACGGTGAACCGCTCTTCTTGTTGGCTATATGGTTAATGATGAGAAGAAAGAGCGGGTTAAAGGAGTACTTCTTGTTGTTTCTCATCTCCTTATCCCTTATTCCAGTATATTTCTATTTTATGGGTTTCTTATTTCTTATAGCACTGTTTTTTACGCTCTATGACAGGGACTGGAAGAAATTTATAAGTGTCTCTTTACCTCTATTAATACTCTTCCCTCACCTCTCAACAATAATTAGGCCTATTTATCTACTAGCCTTAGGTGTGTATATAGCCTTTTACTTTTTAACAATATTCTTACTAAAGTTTAACGTTAAAGGCTATGTGATATCCGGCTTGATGGTGGTTCTTGTTATACTCTCCTTATTCGTTAAGTTACCCTATGCCACGGTTTTCCCTCTTTACTTCTTACCTTTTGCAGTACCTTACATAGTAGGATTTTATTACATTAATGAGAAGAAGTTAACTTACGTTAACTTATTCCTTTCATCCCTTCTAGTGCTCTTGCTCTTTTCAGTTTTAATTAAGACTTCTTTGAGTTTTTACATTGCATACAGAGTAATGGACTATATATCAATTCCCTTAGCAATGCTTTTCGGTTTAGGTGGGGTAAGAACAAAATTAATCCCTTTCATTTTATTAATTCTGGCTACCTCTAACTTTTTTGCAATTTTCGCAACAGTTAACCTGCAGTTGCCTTACACTGGAGGAACAACGGAGGTTTATACACAACCTGAGTTCTTTGCAGTAAGTTTTATTTCATATAATAACGTCTTAGCTGAGGTTTCTACGTGCGTTAAGTTCCAGTTCTTATTCCAATATTTCGGTCAATCTGTTGATCGTTATTCAGCATACTATTACTTGATAGGAAAAGCTCCTCCACCGACTCTCTTTTTGCTTACTCCTTCTCTTAGTCAAGGATATGTTCTAAATTATAACGAGAATTTGCCTAACCCCGTACCGGCAAATTACGAAGAGAAGTTGAATAACGTTAGTCTTATATTTAACGATGGGGCAGTGCAGTTATACATGGGATAAAATATATAAATGAGGAATGAAATAAGACTCGCTGTGAAATTTATAATCCTTGCGCTACTCTTAATCTCCGCGGCTTTCTCTACGGTATCTTTTGCTACATCTAATTCTCAATTAATTACTCAAATTCAAGAGCTTTACTTACAACTAGAGAAGATAAGTGAATCGGGAGTTAATGTAAACCCTCAAATTCAAGAACTTAATGAAGCCTTACAATTGTTGCAGAATGGCTCAAATCCGAAGGAAGCTGAAAAGTTAATTCAACAAGTTAATTCCTCAATACCGCAACTCGAGAGTGAGGCAAGCACACTTTGCCTTGAACACCAAATCGTTAAGTATTCTACAATTACGGCTTTAATAGTCTTAGGTTTTCTAACTTATTATTTCGGTCCTAGGTTTTTGTGGAAGGCATGGATAAAGATGAGGAGTAGGTGGGTGGTTAAATGATAGAGGACGAAGTGCTGGGAGTTATAATGGCTATAATTGTGGTTGCTGCCGTAGTCGCTGTGACGTTAGCCTTCTTTAACACAGGTAATAATTATACTGCAATAGGTTTCCTGGGAATTAATGGTAAAATAGGGAATTACCCCAGCCATCTAGTAGTTAACCAGTCTGTAACCCTTTACCTCTTCATTTATAATCATGAAGGTAAGGCTATGTATTATATAATTTACGAAAAGTTGGGTAACTATACTACTGTTCTTAACTCAACTTACCCTGGCTATAATTTGCCAGTGTTAAACGTTTATCAAGTTATAGTAGGGAATGACGAGAACGCTACTTTGCCGGTAGTTATTAAAATCCCTTACCCGGTCATTGACGGTAAGGTGTTTTTCATATTGTATTATTATAACGGTTCGGAGGTGTATTCTGGGGAATGGTTACAGCTAATCTTGAACGTGACAGAATAAGGAGTGCTGTAATAAAATACAAAGGTTTGACCTTAGGCGAGATCGTGGAAAGGGTGAGTAAGGAATTGAACGTTAAGGACTACGAGATTGCTAAAGTAATTTATAAAATAGTTGAGGACGGTGAAATAAGGCTTGTAGATCCTAATGAGGGTTTTCTAAACTTTTTACTTTATCATTCTATTTGGTTCTTCTTAGTCTTAGTGATAATCTTCGGGACTATAATTTCCGTTTTTCTTAACTTCCTACCTTTACGTTACTTCTTCGGAATAATCTTCGTAATGTATTTGCCCGGCGCAACTTTAACTGAACTCGTTTACCCAAAGAAGGAAGATTTATCGCAATTGGGTAGGTTAGCAATGGGGATAGGACTTTCCTTAGCACTAGATCCAATTGTGGGTTTATTCCTTAATTACGGCCCTGGAATCTTAGTTAACACTTCTTTAGTTTCCCTCATTTTACTTACCTTAGCTTTTTCCCTAGGAGCATTGTTTAGAAAGTATTCTAACTATAGATTGTTAAAGGAGGTGGAAAAGGTTGAGAAGTGAATTAGGAATATCTTTAGGCATTTTCGGCACATTACTTTCTCTATCTTCCTTATTCATTTTAAGAGACGATACTCTCACTGCCCTAGGAATAGGGATTGTAATAATAGGTTTGACTTTAATCTCTATTAGAGATGAGGGAGATATCTCTATGATTATTGAAGGCGGTTTAGCTAATTTGGAACTTTTACTTGAGGACTTAGATGTTTCCCAAAAAGGATATTATTTCCCTAATGGTAATAAGGTAAATGTTTATATTGCTCTGAACGGCAAATTATCATTTCCGGAACCTCAGGGGATTATAACAACTCAAGACGGTTCATCGGTTTTAATCCTCCACCCTCCTATTTACGTTATTAAAGACTTAAACAAGAGTTTAGACTCGCTAATAAGTGAATATGTGATTGAGAGGAGTTTGGCTGAAGATGTTAAGGTTATTAAGAACGGTAACGTTTACGCGCTGGAGGTAAAGGGTAGTAAGGTTTATACTCCCGGTAGGGTTAAGTTAGTAATGGGAAGCTGTGTATCGAGTATTGTTGCATCAATTATAGCCTTAAAGGAAGGAAAACCATGCATTATTAAGGAAGAAAAGGGTGACGATAAGAGATTCACTGCATTGATCGAGGTGTTACCTTGAGTAAGCTATTTCCATTGTATTTGGCAATAGCTTTTACTTTATCTACAGTGGTAATTTCCCTATATAATCAGCCTATAGACGCTTATTTCATGACTTATGTCTTTATATTTCTAGTGCTTTACGCGGTTTATAGACCTACATTTAAATCTAATTATCTTCTATATGGTTTAATAATTGGAGCAATATTAATAATTATGTTGATCACCATCTCTTATATACCTGCTCGTAATCTCTTATAACCATGAGAAAAGATGCTTTACTTAGTTTATCAATCCTTTTAATTATTCTATCGTTAGCCGTGATTACTGTTTACCAACAGCCCGTTGCAGTTAAGGAAATTCACTTACCTAATGTAGTTGTAAGGCAAATTAACCAAATAGTCTCAACTTACTATCAGTACGTGATAAATAATATATCAGTAGAGAACTTCACTTTGGCTTTACAGATGGTATCTAAGGCACCAAGCCAATATTCGGAGCTAAATTCAAATTTATCCGCCTTGATATTCTACCTTCAATCTCTCTTAAATTCTACTTCTCTTAGCTTAAAGGAATACTATTTGTTAAAGACTAATGAAAGTTTAAGTCAATTGAAAAATTTGGTAGGATTTTACTCGCTTAATGTAACGCTTACCCCAATTTATTCCCTTTTAAACAAGATATACGTAGGAATATTACAACAAGAAAGTGAACTTATAAAGACTGAGATCCAACTAAGTGTCACCAACTCTACAGTTCCTGGAGGTAATATTACTATTACGGGGAAGTTGCTCACTTATAACGGAACACCGCTACCTTTTTACACAGTTTATATAACTCTTTTAAACAAACAATACTCCGTAATAACAAATAGTATAGGTAGTTTCGAGTTAAACTTGACTTTACCTCAAATTTACGTTAGGGAGATAGAGGTTAATGCTTATTTTTTACCAACAAATGTCTATGCCGGTTCCTTAACTACAGCAGAAGTGTTTCTAAACTATTATCAGCCGGAAATCCAAGCAAGCCTTAATCAAACACGAGGATTTGAGGGAGAGAAGTTAACTCTTAATTTTGAGTTAAAGACAATTAGCACGGATAATACTATAGTAATTTCAATTTTTAACTCCAGTTATACGATAACAGACGTTGAGCCGAACGTAACATATTCTACTATAGTTACTTTGCCTAACATCACGGGTTCACAGAATATTATCGTAACTTCCTTACCGCAAGGCAATATTGCGCCAGCGTCTGTTAAACTCACAGTTAACGTAACTTATTTTTCGGCAAATATATCCTTTAAAAGTCCTGGCTTTGTTATAGCTGGATTACCTGTTAATATACATGGATGCACTACGCCCAAGTTTAACGGCGAGGTATTAGTTATGATCGGAAATAATAAGTATTATACTCATGTTACTGACGGTCAATTTTCAGTAAGTGTTGTAATTCCTCCTACTCTCAATTTGGGTAATACTCCAATATCAGTTTCAGCCCTACCCCCCTATTCTGGTACTACTGTAAAGAGCGTCTTCGTAATTAATGTCTTAGATTTCGTTCCTTTGGGAGTTGTAGGGTATCTAGCTTATTACGCCTTGAGTAGTAGGGCTGTTGAGGTTAAGAGGGAAGAGAAGAAAAAGGAAGAAGTAGGTGAGAGGAAGAAGTTTATCTTTACGGATCCAATAGCCTTAGCCTATTATCAAGCCTTAACAGCTATTGAGAAAATTACTAATGAGGAGATGAGGGACTATTATACCGTGAGGGAGTACTTAAACCTAGTAAGAGGTAAGATAGATGAGAATAAGTATAACGCATTTTCGAGGCTAACCTTCTTATTCGAGTTAAGGGTATACGGTAATTATGCATTAGACTTAGCTGAAGTTAACGAGTTACTGAAGGTGATAATGTCATGAAATTGATTTTAATTTCCTCCTTGCTTTCAATTCTAGTAGTTTTGACAATAATTTACGTTACTCCATCTACAACTCCTTTTTCCGTATTCTCTAATTCACCTCTAGGTTTATCCAGTGCTGAGAGGTACTTCACTCCCTCAAATAACGTCGTTATTATAGTTCAGCCTCAGCAAAACGTTACCCAACTCGTTAAAAAGATTCTTATAAATAACGGCACAGTAATATTGGTAGGCGATAATTCTGTAATTAATAATACGCTAAAGGAGTTCGGTGCTTATATAGGCAGTTGTATTATAAGAGACAATGTTTTCAATGCAGGTAATGATTCCGAAATTGAGGTGTTTTATAAGGGTAATTTAGCAGTATTTTTTGACTCCCATCCTATATATAATGTTACTCCATTAGTGGAGAGTAGTCCTTATTCCTATACTATTACTCAAAAAGGGCCATTTACTGTAGTTGGAATGATAAAGGTTCATAATATGGGGAGGATAGTCGTTATTTCTTCTCCTTACGTTTTGACTAATTATTATATTAAAGAGAATCTGAATTTCCTTTACGCTATTATAGGTAAATCAGCTTATATTTACCCTAATGTTTTCTCGCAGTTGGATTATGTAAAGGCTTTGTTAAATCAACTCTCCGACTATTCATACATCGTTTTGCTTTTGTCCCTTGCAATATTTAGGCTAAAATTTAAAAGGAAAAATGAGCAGTCAAAAACTATGCTCAAAAGACTTCTATCCCTTCATCCTGATTGGGATGAAAACGTACTGAGGAGGATTTATGATGATAGAGGTGAAGAATGATTATATTACGAGAATTCTTGATGGTCTAGACTCCCTTATAATAGGGCAAGAGGAACTTAAAACTGTTTTAATTTTATCACTCTTAACAGAGGGTAATTTACTTATAGAAGGTCCAGTAGGTGTAGGTAAGACAGTTACAGCTAAAGTTTTCTCCATGCTAATAGGTGGGGAGTTCAAGAGAATTCAGATGACTTCAGACCTTTTACCCTCAGATATATTGGGTACCCCGTTCTATAATATTAAGGATGGGAGCTGGAGCATTAAGAAAGGTCCAATATTCGCTAACGTAGTTTTCATAGACGAGTTAAATAGAGCACCAGCTAGGACTCAGTCAGCGTTATTACAAGCCATGCAAGAAAAGGAGGTTACTATAGAGAATACTATCTTTAAATTACCTTCGCCTTTCATGGTAATTGCAACTCAAGTGCCATATCCCGAGGGAACTTATACTTTACCTTACGTTGAAATAGATAGATTTTCATACGGTATCGAAGTCGATTTACCTAGTAAAGAGGATGAAATTAGGATTTTAGATGTTTCCTACCTCACTGACAATCCAGACGTTAAACCAGTCATTACACCAGAAAAGGCTTTAGAATTAACTAAGGTTGTTAAAGAAGTAAAAGTAAGCGATGAGGTTAAAGAGTACATAGTCTCCTTAATAAGTAGTTTAAGGGAAGATAAGGACTTAATGTACAAACTATCTGTTAGGGCTTCAATATCGCTATATAGAGCGAGTAAGGCTATTGCCTTTTTAGACAGTAGGAATTTTGTAATACCGGACGATGTAAAATTCGTATTCCCTTATGTAGTATATCACAGGATAGTTCTTAAGCCAGAATCAGCTATTGAAAAGAACAAAAAAGAGAAAATTAAGGCTGTTTTAGAGAGCGTTAAGGTGCCAAAATGATAACTGACAAGGGTTTCAAATTCCTCATTATCTTAATAATTTCTTCTTTCCTTTCCGTGTTAACTCCCACAATAACTTTAGTAGCAATTACTTTAATCTCCATTTTGCTCCTCGATTATTTATTGCTTGTAAGGAAGAAGGTTTTAAATTTGAAGTTTAAGGCCGAAGTTATTGCTGGAGAAAGGTTAAGTTTTGATTTACCTCCATTAGGAGAATTCGTTAATCAAAAATTTGTAAAATTTGAGAATAAGGGGAGTAAGGTTGAGGCTATTATTGACACTAGGTTTTTTGGAAAGTACGTTCTGAAGCCTAAGGTAGTGCTTAAGTCCTTCTTAGGCCTCTTTTCAGTAGTTAAAGATAGTGGTATTGAAATAGATTTGACTATTTACCCCAGGTTTTTGAGGGAGGTCATATTAGCCCTTGGCGAACTTTACGGCATCGGAGGATTGGGTTATTATAAACTTTCGCCGAGGGGGTTAGAATATGTGGAAAGCAGAGAATATATAGAAGGAGATCCACTAAATAGGATTGACTTTAATGCAACAGCTAAGACTGGGACTTTACATATTAAATACTTCCTCGACGAGGGTAGCCTGGGAGAAGCTATAGTATTTGACATAAGATCTCCAGGAAGGTATACTGCGGACTATTTAGCGAGCAAGTTCTTATCAGCTATATTAAATTCCGATAGATCTATAGTACTAATTACTGACGGAGTTAAGACTTACCGCTATGAGGGTAATAGAGATTATATACTTAAAATAGCGCTTTACTGGGTTTTTAGAATAGCCTTAGATAAAGGTGAGGAAATATATGAGATAGTACCCCCTAAAATTGTGAGCGAGCTGGAGAAGGTACTTAAAGTAAATAGGGGTAATGGGACTACTGAAAGCCCATATAAGCTTTCTTATGAGATGAGAGAAGTTATTGTTATTGCTCATCCGTTATATGATACTGTAAAACTCCTTAGGTTTTTAGCAGATGCCAAAAGTAGGGGAATTAAGGTGAAAGTTATTTACCCAGAATCGCCTTGGCTTGACTCTGAGGATTTAGAGAGGGCTTATATTGAATATCAGTCCTTCCGTAAGGTTACCAAAGTAATTGAAGATTTAGTAGAGGGATAATAGAGTTTAGAGCACTAATGATTAAGGAATTTTCTTATTACTTGCTTAATACTTATTAACTTTAAAATAATTTATAACATCTAGCTAAACGTTTATTGACTCTACTATATAACCCTTATTAATTATTAACTTGAGGAGAATCTTGTAAAGTGTTAAAGGAATTTAAGCTCTATTTCTTCTTACTTGCTCAGCTTTCTCATCATTAATTTGTACATAATATAATTCAATGCCTTTATGAAGTCCAATTTCTTATCTCTACAGTGCCAAAGTATCTTGTTAAAATACATAGTGTTATATAATTTTCACTAATATGATTAACACAGACATGTAGATACTTTTTGTGATCTAATATTGTG
>Ga0209451_10064_pt1 | contig 19180 bp, 16 predicted proteins | sample Arccon1NAG2MetaG_FD_184743 | JGI IMG/M metagenome (GOLD analysis project Ga0209451, IMG submission 184743) | Archaeal communities from Yellowstone National Park, Wyoming, USA - Archaeal consortia 1 (NAG2) MetaG (SPAdes) (version 2) | ecosystem: Environmental > Aquatic > Thermal springs >...
GCCTACCACACTTAACAACATGATGACTACCACAAGAGGGACAAGAAACGTCTTGCCTAAATACAGGCTTCCTACCCATAAGTAATACTCGTTATACAAATATAAATAACTTAACGACGACACTACCTTCAATGCTAGCAAAAAGTATTATCTATCAAAATTTTTTTCTATCTGGAAATTTTTATTATATCTAAATAATTCAAAGCAAAGTTTATCTTATACTTAACATATGTATATTTAATGAAGTTTCTTATAAGTGGCGGTGCTGGATTTCTAGGCTCTCATCTCATAGAAAACTTGGCTAATGAACATGAAATAACAATAGTAGACGATTTATCAACTACAAAATATATACAACTACCAAAAAATGTGAAATTGATAAAAGACAAAATAGAGAATTTTAAAACAAATGAAAAATTTGACTACATCCTACATTTAGCGGCAAGGCCATCACCAGAAGATTACATGAACAATCCAATAGAAACATTGTTATCAAACTCCATAGGGACATGGAATGCATTAGAAATAGCTAGAAAGAGTGATGCAATATTTATGTATACTTCTTCCTCAGAAATTTACGGCAATGCAGAAGTATTACCAATACCAGAAGAATATTGGGGAAAAGTAAACCCTATTGGAGTTAGAAGTTGTTATGATGAAGGAAAAAGATTCTCGGAAGCATTAACAATGGCATATTATAGGGAATATGGATTAGACGTTAGAATACAGAGACCATTTAACGTTTATGGGCCTAGATTGAGAGAAGATGGAAACTATGGAAGAGTAATATCACGTTTTATATATCAAGCATTAAGAGGAGAAGACATTACAGTCTTTGGAGATGGTAAACAAACTAGGGCATTCTTATACGTTACAGATTGGGTTGAAGCTACGAAAAAGCTTTTATTTAGCAAGGGAATAAAGGGCATAGTGTTAAATATTGGCTCAGATAAAGAGGTTAAGATAATAGAGTTAGCTAGAATGATAATAAATCTAACTAATAGTAAATCTAATATAAAATTCCTTCCACCAAGACCAGATGATCCTTCAAGAAGGGCTGCAGATATAACAAAAGCTAAAAAGTTGCTAAATTGGGAGCCTAAAGTATCCTTAGAAGAAGGGTTAAGGAAAACAATAGATTGGTTTAGGGGTGTAATTGAATGATAATAGGTATAGTAGGCTTAGGCTATGTAGGATTAGTAACTGGTGCAGTTTTAGCTGATCAAGGACATTACGTAATAGGTGTCGATATAGACGAGAAAAAGGTAAATGGATTAAATTGTAATAGAATACCAATTTATGAACCCGGTTTAGATGAGTTAATAATGAAAAATAAGAAAAAAATACAATTTACTACAAACTATTCTGATCTATCTGATGCTAATATAGTTTTTATAGCAGTTTCTACACCAACAATAAATGGAAAAATTTTTCTAGATTATATTTACTCAGCAGGAGAAAATTTACAAAAAATCTTGAATAAAGAATCCGTAATAGTAATAAAAAGTACAGTGGTTCCAGGAACTTCAAGAAAGGTTAAGGAAATAACTAAGAGAGAAGTAATAGTGAATCCAGAATTTTTAAGGGAAGGGAGTGCTATTACTGATACTAAACATCCTGAAAGGATAGTTATAGGTGGAGATGATGAAAAAGCGATTAAGTTAATAGAAGATTTATGGTCATTTACTAATTCGCCGATAATAAAAACTTCAATGGAAGAGGCTGAGTTAATAAAATACGCAGCAAATTCTTTTCTCGCTGTAAAGATTTCATTTATAAATGAGATTGCTAACCTATGTGAAAAAATCCCAAATTGTGATATAAATAATATAGCAAAGGCAATCGGCATGGATAAGCGCATATCACCATATTTTTTAAACGCAGGACTAGGTTTCGGCGGATCATGTTTCCCTAAGGATACATTAGCTATTACCTCTTTTGCTAAAGATTTAGGAGAGAGACTACATATCGTAGAAGCTGCAATCGAGGTTAATAATGAAAGGCCCTTTAGAGCAGTCAAAATGATGGAAGATTTAATTGGAAAATTAGAGAACAAGAGTATTTGTATATTAGGAATAGCATTCAAGCCAAATACTGATGATACTAGAGAAAGTGTAGGTCTAAAAATAGCTAAATTGATTAGAGAAAAAGGAGGTAAGGTTATAGTATACGATCCAAAAGCTAAAGCTGATTTAGAGATGGTCTCACTTGATGAGTGTATAAATAAAGCTGATGGGATAATAATTGCTACTGAATGGGATGAATTCAGAGGATTAGAGAATAGATTAAAAGGAAAATATGTAGTAGATGGAAGGAGAATCCTAAACTATAAAAAGTTAGAGAAAGGTAAATTTAAGGCAATAGGTGTTAGTTAATGCATGCAGTAATAACTGCAGCTGGATTAGGCACTCGAATGTTACCCGCTTCTAAAGAAATTCCTAAGGAGATGTTTCCAATTCCCTTTAACAATGGATTTAAGCCAATTATACAAATAATCTTTGAGCAACTTTATAATAAGGGTATAAGGGATTTCGTTATAGTTGTTGGTAGGGGTAAGAGGGTAATTGAAGATCATTTTACACCAGATTACGATTTTGTCTCTTACCTTGAAAAAGTAGGTAAAGAAAAGCAGGCAAGGGAGTTATTAACATTTTACTCTAAAATAGAGAAAAGCAATATAGCATTTGTAAATCAGCCTGAACCAAAAGGATTTGGAGATGCGGTACTGAGAGTAGAACCTTTTATTAATGATAAATTCATTGTAGTAGCAGCAGACACTCTATTAAGAGAGATTCCAGATTTAATACCTAACTCTTTTCTAGTTACTGAAGTAGAAGATCCTAGACCATATGGTGTAGTAATATTAGAGGGAGATAGAGTTATAGATGTCGAGGAAAAACCTAAGAATCCTAAATCCCGTTTTATAATAGTTCCTTACTATATGTTTACATATGATATATTTCACGCCTTAAGAGAAGTTAAGTGTAACGGAGAATTACAACTTACTGAAGGGATAAAAATATTGCTGAAAAAAGGTGTGGAATTTATTGCAAAAAGAGTAAATGATGTTTATGATCTGGGTAGTATAGAGAATTATATTGCATCTATAAAGAAAATTATTGGATAACAAGTAATTTAGTTTATATCATCCTAAATTATAATAAAAACTTTATATCTAACTTCATTTAAATTCTATTTAATGGTATAAAATAATATTTTAAGATTCAGTCTGCATTAGCTCTTCCAATTTCATTCTAACTTCATTAAGCTTGCTATACATCTCCATGTATTTATCCAACAATTCTAGTACTCTTTTCCCCTTATCTGTCAAAACACATTTTCCCTCATTAAATTCTATTAAATTCATTTCTTTCATATTATAAATATATTTCATAAAAACTGAATAGTTCAACTTAGCAAGATACATTAATCTAGTCTTCTTACTTCCTTCACTACAACCTCTTAAAATGCTGTAAATTATTTCAGTCTTAGTCCTTCTTCTATTCTCAATCATTATCTATACTATCAATATTCATTGTTAAAAAATTTTCTCAAAATTTAGAAGATTTCCTAAATTTTTTGAGTGATTAAATTTTTTATTTATCTAATAAACTTCATAAAGATTTAATAGAAGGGAAATTTTCCATTTAATAGTTTTTATTGAATTGGGAACGCAGTCTAATCGAGAAGGTCTAGTAAGAATCTTATCAATAGTTTAATTGAGTAGTAGCGTTGCAGTTAATATGAAAGAGACTATATGGGGAAAAAGCTAGATTTCATGTTTTTCTTTTTTTACATAAAATTTAAAAAATCTACATTAATAATCTTTACATATCTTTAATTATTTTCTCAAGAATATCTCCAGCGACAAATGAGGTATGATTTTTTAATATTATATCTTTATTTTCAGTAAAATTTAAGTCTATTTTACCGCTCAAGATTTCTACTATTCCATTTATAAATTCGTCTTCTGTCTCAGCATTAATATATTTTATATTATCTATACCTTCTACGGCCTTTTTTGTGGCTATTATTGGCTTTCCTGCTGCCATATATTCCAAAACTTTAAGCTTTACTCCTCCCCCTCGTTTTAGAGGGGCTATACAAATATCAGCTGATAATATAAATGGAATAGTGGATTCTACATATTCTGTAGTGTAAACTGGTGGGCTAACCTTAGGTGGTGATGGCCCAACTAAATAAAAATTTACATATTTCCCCATATTCTTCAGTTTTTCAGAAATCCTAACTATAAACTCAGCTGCCTCTCTATTAGGTGGATATCCCATGCCTCCTACAAATACTACTGCAGGCCTTTTTAGTTCTATAGGTTTATATAAATTGAAAGCTTCTATATCAATAATATTAGGCAATATTTTTACTTTACTACTTTTCAATAGTTTTTGTTCTATCTTCGAGGGAACCAGTATAATATCACAGAAAACTGATAATTTTTCAAAGAAAGTTATTATGCTTTTTCCTAATAAACTTAAACCGACATCTTGCTTAGATTCAATAGAATGCAAATGTAAAATGCATTTTTTATGAAAGATTTTACTAGATATTAATGATGGTATGATAGGCCAAGCAGTTTCAGAAATTACTATATCGTATTTAGATATTTTGGAAATAAAAGCTGGAGAGTTTTGTCTTAACCATAGAAGCCTTCTTCCTTTCTGATCTACATTTCTTTTTGAATATGCCACTATTTCTGCGTCATAACCACGTCTATGTAATTCTCTTAACAATAAATATACTTGTTCATGAATACCACCTCTTTGAGGATAAATGCTCTCCATCATTACAAAGCCGATTTTCATTTTCATGAATTATATATGACTTAAGGTATAAATAACTTATGTTTCATTTTTTATCAAGAACAAGAATATATATTATATTAAATCGATTTGATATGATAACTCTGTTATAAGTTCTTAATGAACTAATTCTTTTTTATAATATGACGTATAACTAGATAGAAATTATTAACTATCGTTAAAGCACTATTAGTATTTAGCGTCTGGGTTTAATAGTGCAACTTCTAACGAATGTATTGTCTGAAAAGTTAATATTTTCGTAAAATTCTAGCTTTTTTCTGTTGCAGAATCCTACCAGCAGAAAGCTAGAAGCCTATCAGATTTACTAACATTAAGTTAAAAAGAGCTAATGTGAGATCGCTTATAATATGTTATTTACGGGAAACAGTTACTAAGAAACTAATAATACTGCGTAAAAACTCATATTAACACCTCTGACTATCATGATTTAGTCTAACCTCTAATATAAACTATGATATATCTAAAAGCTCTTATATTGATTTAAGATAGTTATATCTAATGTTAAGGTGTGAACATATTTATTACAACCTTTTAAAAGTTTGTAACATTTCTGTCAATTAGATATGTATTACTATAATTTAGCATATATTAGTATGATTAAATATTATATATAAATTTTCATTCTAGTATATCCTTTATAATCATCACTAATCTTCTACATTATCTATAAATTTTTCATTACTTAGTATAGATTTCAGCTCTATACTAGAGTGTGTAGATAGTGCTCTCATTTAGGTATAAATTCTGTCTTTAACGTAAAAGGTACTCCGAGAATCTTAGCTAGACTATACTCCATTTAGAGGACTCCTCATTTAACAATTTGTAACTGAATGATAACACTTTCTTACATAAAACATTTTAGTCAGATCCGACTGGGGTGTAGGCCGTTGAGAATACTGAGCGTAAAGCCCATCGAGGAACTTCACACTCAATTTTAAGGCGATACCTAACATAAGATCCTATAACTAGTGTTAGATGAATGTTTATCTTAAAAATAAATATATATCTGAAAGCTAGTTGCATCTTAATTTTATTTAATATTTCTCTATATAGAAGTAATAAAGTAAATACTATAATGTTATTGAAATCTATATAAGCCTTAAGTGACTTTTGAAAAATTTAACTATATAATTTGACGTTTTTGATACATAAAATCTATTTCTTTTTACACAAAATGCTTAAATGTTAAGGCTTATATTTATATCTGATGTCGAAAGAAGGATCTAGTAATGAGAATATAGAGACAAATATATCTAAAGATTTAGTTACCGTTGTTTTATGTACTTTAAATGAGGAGGAAGGAATAGGGAAAGTTTTAGATGATCTGAAAGCTAATGGGTATAAAAATATTTTAGTGATAGACGGATACTCAACTGATGCTACTGTAAAAATAGCTAGAGAAAGGGGAGCTAGAGTAATTTATCAACATTGGTCTGGAAAAGCAGGTGCAGTAAAAACGGCTCTTGATTACGTCGACACACCATATGTAGCATTTTTAGATGCAGATGCAACTTATCCTCCTAAAGAGTTAGATAAGCTGATTCTACACGTTCCAAAATACGTTGAAGTAATAGGTAAGAGATCTAAAGAAAATATTCCATTATTACATAGATTTGGAAATGCGCTAATTAATAAGTTATTTGCCTTGATATTCTCAGTTGATGTAGGGGATGTTCTTTCTGGTATGTATGTTCTTCATACTAATTTAGCTAAAACACTTAATCTGAATTCTAAAGGGTTTGAAATAGAAATCGAAATAGTGTCTCAGATGATACAGAGAGGGAAAGTAACATATGTGGATATAAGATATGAGAAGAGAAGAGGGAAAAGAAAACTATCTAGCTTTAAAGACGGTATGAAAATAATATCTTATCTTATAAAGATGGCAAAAGATTATAACCCAATCTTATTCTTTTCTATAATTGCAAGCATATTCTTATTTCCAGGATTAATAACTTTAGGATACACATTCATAGACTATTTACTCCACGGTATTTTCCATAGTGGATATGCACTTATGGGAACAGCACTAACATTAGTTGGAGTTCAAGGATTTTTAACTGCGGGAACAGCAACTATATTAAAACGAATAGAATATCATATTTTACATAATAATAGTAGAGTACAATAATATAATTCTACTATTAAGTTAGAGTGGAACATTAGCTCATACCCAGTTATAACATTTTGTGCTCTTGTAAAACATCAAACAAGAAAAATTTATTTCAATTATGTTTCAAGGGCGATAAGTGGTATCATCTTGATCTTGTTATCCATAAAGTTAATTAGTTATACATTTTAACATTTTAGATACTACACATGTTAATAACTACATTTTATACTATTATTATATAATAATTCGTTATAATGCTTATATGTAAAATATACATAATTAGCAAAATTTCTGAAATTTCTAGATATTCCCATATTATTTATACCTACTCCAAGACTTCTGCCCTTATAGGAGCCTTTTCTATATCTTATTACTTTTACCGGTACCTTTTCTATCATAAGTTTAAAAGAGAGATCATAATTTTCAACCCCATTTATAAAAGTTTCATCAAAAATTACGCTATTATTCTTGTTCAAAAAAGTTCTGCTAAATCCTCCAAAATCACCAAATTTTTTAATAATAAACGTATTTATGCATTCATTGAATAAATTTTCAATTATTTGTCTTATTTTATATGTTAATTTCTTATCAACTACTCTTAAATCAACGTAAGGCAAGTTAAATCTTCTTAGCAATTTATTATAGTAAATTTGAGCCCTAGCTAAAAGTAATATCAAAGATATATCAATATTCTTAGTTGACTTTCTAAATATCTCACCATATAGCAATGATAAAGAACCGAGGAAAAAACTCCTATAACCTTTTATAAATGTTGGTTTCAAAATTCTAAGTTCATTATAATGAAACTGATAATTTCTATCAGAAGGAAGAATTGCAGATACGACCTTATAATCTAGTTTTTTTAGTTCATTTCGCAAAATATAAGGTTCATCAATCTTGTATACATCATCATTCGAAAAGATAACCCATTCTGGATTATATTTCATTGCTTCCTTAACACATATATTAATGCTATGAGCATAATTAAAATATCTTCCAGAACTCTCACAGAAAATTATTTGAAATCCTTTATATATGTTCAAATCCATTTTAGCATAATCACTATTAACATTTGCGGTAGGAATTACAATTACTATATCAGTATCACCTTCCACTTCATAAATATTAACATCAGCCTTAGGTCTTCTTTTCATCCAGTCTATTAACTCTTCTGCTGAATCAAACATTTCATAAAAACGTAATACGTTCCTAGGATCATTTGAGTAATATAACTCGTCGAGTTCTAAATGAATAGTACACATTTGCGATTACATATCTTTTAACAAGATAATAAGTATTATCCTAGATTTTGTTTGTTGATTTTTTCAATTTATTTCATAAGTATAATACAACATAAGGAGAATTTTCAGTAATTAATATTTATTTCAACGTTATTCGCAAGCTCACACCCTAATACCCGGAGCCCTACCAATTACAGAATTAGCCAAGTGAACCATCCATGCGTAAGCCCAGAACTTGGCCTCAACCACTTGCCCTAAAAAACTTGTAGCCCTAACTTGTATGTGGTTCATTTTTCTTGTATCTTTCGAAATACACTAGTTTTAAATACAACAGTTATTAAGTTTTTACCTTGATTTTTAAGGCAATACTTAACGAAAAAATCCCATAATAATTGCTACTTTCATATTAAAATGGTTATTCGACTAATATATAACCATTATAATTGAGGCTAAAATAGTAGATATATTTTTAAGCTTAATCAAGTAAGGGATAGATAATGGTAAAACTTAAAAGAAGGGATTTTATAGGCTTAACTATAGCAGGAGGCACAATTGCTGGATTAGTAAACTTCTTAGAAAACAAACCTAAAAGTAATCTAGTGCAAATAACTAATAAGAAAGCTTTTTTATATGAGTATTTTGCCATAGTCTACGGCAATCCTGAGATAGGTTACAAAGCAATTGACAATAACGGAAAAATATTATTTAATGGAAAATGTAGTGATGGAACAGGGACTTGCGGTATATATGAAGCATTAGAGTATGTAGAATCGAATTATGGATATGGAAAAATAACTATTTTTGGTAATTTCTATCCAGTCAACTCACCACCTTCTATTTCAAGTGATGTAGAAATTGAAGGAAACGCAACTATCTACGTTAATCCCAATAGTCTCCCATTTGTCTTATCCTTACGACTAAGAAAGATAAGAGTATTATGGTATAAAAATATAGGCATAATAAACAATATGTTAGCTAAAAGAAACATATTTTCTCTGAACCCCTATGTACTCTTTACCAATACATATGAAAGTCTCCTATTAAGTAATGGAGAACAAACTATTGGTGAGCCTAGTTCATTTACTATCTCAGTATGGGTATATGGAGAACAAAACCCTTATGGAGGATATATCTTGTCGTATGGCTCTCTCGAAAGGGGAATAGTATGGACTCTACAAAGCACTCAAAACTCTATAATTTTTAGCGGAAGTTCAGGGAAAGTTTCCAGCATTGCTCCTCAATCTACGCCTTTTCACATAGGTATAACATGGAATAACGGATATACAGAGTTATATATTAATGGAAAAATGGTTAACTCAGCTGAAATTCAAATAGAATATAAAAGTCCTGCTTACATATGGATTAATAATTTTCCAATTCAGTCACAACAAAGTGGACTTAATTTACCTTCCTGGTTTTCATATGTAGAGAATATACAATTATATAATTCAGTATTATCAGAGTCACAAATATCACAATTAGCTTCATCGCCAATCCAAGATCCAGTAGATCAATCAATTATTTTATGGGCCCTTTATAGATATGTAATGTATTTAGGTGATCTTATAACCGGTAAAGGTTTTCAGAGAATAGGTGCCCTATTTTATAATGGTCCTATGTAGCAATTTGTTAAAAATCCAATTTTTATATCTTCTGATAAGACTGCTTTGAATTTTCTTAAGATATTCTACAAAGTATAAAATACCTAATTAACGTACAAAATATTTTTTAGGTAAATTTAAACTATACTTTCTAGATAAAAAGTAAAAATTTTCGAGCAATAATTAGCAATATATGGAAATTTGAAGAACTAATACTATCCTTTATTTCAATATTGTATTTTTTAATGTTAGTTATAGAGATAATATATAAATTAATATGCTAGATTATACTTTGTTGAATATCTCAATTTTCTTAGATATTAAGCTCGTTAAATTTTCTTAAATTCAAAAATTAAGCGTTGATTTGAAAGTAAGTTTCACGTTAGTTTTGATAAAAATTAAAACAATCCACAAAATAACAATTATATATATCTATAAATTGCTTAATATCGTTAAATTTTTATAGTGATATATGATGGTTAGACCTAGTTTTCTAATGAATTTGAAGAAAAAGAATATGTCAAAATTTTCAAATGTACACTAGATTTAAAAATATTAGAAACTTACGTAAAATTAGTGAGAGCGTGAATACAAAACTCATAGCTGCAATCTCAATAGCTACAGCACTAGCGACTTTATTAGTCTATCAAGCATTTGTAGTAGGTTTCGTAGTAAGCAATCAAACTACTGGATCAGTAGTTCGAATAAACGCTGAAAATGCCTTATTACAGATAGATCCAATAGAGTTTACTACAGTCTCTGGCAATGGAGGCCTTAGTATAACATTACCTCCGATAGCACCAGGTACTGCAGATTATGCTGCAGAAATAGATCCAGGTGCTTCCAATCCGTCAGTGATGTATTCAGCAGCCTATTTGTTTGCAATAGCTGAAGTACAATTCAATTATCCTGGTAACAACAATGCACAAGCAGCACTGTTCGCAAGCTTAGAAGATGTTCAAGCAAACAACTTGCCAATAACAATCCTAGTATTAGCAAATCCAAGCAATAACCTATTACAAAAATTAACAAACTTCCCTAATAACGAGATCCAAATTCAAGTAGTTAGTCCTGGTAAGGTTAATATTAATGGCCAACAATTTTGGGTATTAGCAACTTATGGTTTACCAAGTAATATTGCAAGCCAGATAGGAACTACATCAGTTACTATAGGATCTGAGGGTGCTGGTGCAAACATTTACTTCTTAATATTGCTAGGAAGCTCTGGCACATTACCACCTCAAGGCGTAACATTTAGCGCAGCTCTAAACCTATATGGCTATCAAAGCTAGTTAGGAGGTTAGGAGTCGTTAAGAAAAAAGGTATATAGGTGTTTTTTTAATGTCTTCATACTTTTTATATTATACTTCAGTTAAATATTTTAAAATATTAATAAATATATTATTGATATTATTAATTATTTTCTCCATAATAATAACTTCCTCGAATTTATTTGGAAGACCTACATTTCTTGCAATCACCTATGGATATAGTATGTTCCCCGTTCTTAAACCGGGAGATGTAATAATAACTATTCCAGAACCTTTAGCTGGGCCTATAACTAACGGAAGCATTATTGTATTTAAGGATCCAGATTATGGTAAAATACCTGGGTATCCGCCTTATATCATCCATCAAGTTATCAGTATATTACCTAATGGTACGTTTATTACAAAAGGCATTAACGATAATTTTATTGATCAGATATACATGTCCCCTATAACGCCTTCTGATGTATATGGGAAGGCAATTCTAATAAATGGAAGACCCCTTATATTTCCTTATTTAGGTCAAATTATTGTTTTCTTGAGATCTAATATTATTTTTACTATAATATTATTTTCTATATTAATTTTTGTAAATACTGGTATCTCGAAAAAAGGAAAGACCATTAAGTTCTCGAAAGTGGCATTTACAATTAGTCTAGGAGTCATCATTTTCTCCTTATTGCTAATACTTTCCACGTTTTTTACTACTTACACTACAATAGTTTATTCAGTATCTAATCGGCAAGGAATTTTAGTAGGAGGAGTTAATCAACCATCTGCAGTAAACTTAGGTGTGATTTTGTATAACCAATCTAAGCAGTACTCCTACACAGTTTCAGATAGGCTTTTATTTCCAGTAGTTGTTGCGATAAACGTACTAGGCGAAGGAAATTATACCATAAATAATAACTATTTTATACTTTATCCTAAGGAATCACACAATGTTACAATTATAATATTGGGAAATGGTTACAAGGGTTTACATCAATTAATTGTCAAGACTTATGTAATAGTAACTTTACTTCCTTTTTCTATAAATATGAATGATCCTTTATTATCATTACTAATATATACTTCTATCAACACATTAGCTTTATTATCTTTTATTATTATTATAGTTATGAATGGTGATAAAGTATGAGAATGTTATTATATGTTTCTATTATCGCTCTACTTCTTACTATTATATCCTTAAGTATGTTTACTCCAGCCTTCGATCTTTCGTTTTATACCTCGGATATATATATAACGAGTAATATCATTAATATTCAAAAACAGATCACCAGTAATATAACTCTTGTAAAAATAAATATTCAACCCAGTTACCTTAATGATTATGTTAAATGTGTTTATATAATTGTGTATGGAAGTAGTAATTATTATAATTTAACTGGAAATTATGCGGTAACAGCTAATGAACTTATAGAGGAAGGGAATCAGCCTTTTTTCCAGTTTAGTGTAAGTAATTTAAATAATTTGAAAATATTGATAGTTATTCTCTATAATGGAGGGGGTGAGGGAATATTAAGCTATTACATATAAAAATATTGATAGTTATAATATTAATAAGTTCTGCAATATTTCTGATATACTCTGGAATAAAGTCCAACCATGAAATTACTTTATCGAAGTCAGTTCCTATTTCCTCATATTATACTAATATTTATTATATTACGCTATTTAATATAAATAAAACGATACTATTTGATAATAGGACTACAATAATTGCGAATTCAATGTTTTATATTTTAACTAAAAATTTCACAGTAACTGCTATAGTAAATAGCACTGCAAATTCCATTAATGGAACTTATACTGTTAACGAGAGTATTAAAACTGATTATTGGTCAAAGAGCTTAGGAAGTTCAGAGGGAGTATTAAAGAAAGAAATGGCTATATTTATACCTAATTTTAATTATTATGAAAAATTGATAAATATTACTGATAAACAATTGCAAATTCAAACGGGGGGTTATACTATAATATTAAATATTAGTTTTAATGGTATCATGAGTTATCCTTATGGTAACATACCTTTTAATGCTAATAATTCAATTCTAATATATATAGGATATCCTAACATAACTGTTAATGTAGTTAATGATCCTAAGATATCAGGTAATTTCTATAAACAAGTATATGTTAATCTTGAAAGTGGATATAATTACGCCTATTTCTATTTTGGTGGATTTCTTTTACTTCTAGGTATTGCTGCAGTTTTTATCAGATTACCCAGTATTTACGATGTTATAAGGAGGCAATCAGTAAGAGGACCTTCACCACCATCTACAAACATGTTAATAGAGATAAACAATTTGGAAGATTTCCTCAGAGTAGTTAAGCAATATGGTAAAGTTCCAATAGCTTTTGACAACGGATTTTATATAATTGATAATGACGTTGTTTATGTGTATTATAATAAAAAATCTAATTAATATTTTAAATATTAAATAATTTTTCTAATAAATAAAGATATTATAGCTTTTAATCTAATATGATTATTATAATTCTTTAAAATATTTATTTTCTATTAATATTTTCTTAATTTAATCTTAAACTTTAATATTCTTTATGAATTTGGCCTAATATGTAAAGCCAACTTTAAATGTAGTCAGTAACCTATAATATAGTAAGTCAAAACGATCTTCAGACAAAATATAATAAGATGAAGGTTGAGCACATTGTGAATTGCGTTTAAACCGTTACACTGAAGTTAGCGGAAATATCTTGACTCATAATTTATATACATTTCAGTTAGTAGGAAATTGACTTTTGCATTCGAACGTATATAAACTTACAAGTTATACTATAAAAAAGGAATTCATGAGTAAAACATTTATACATTTCAATTTTTTAGGGCTCAAGATAAATCCTCAACGGGAAAATTTCTTTCTGGTTGTTAGGGGAAATAAGTGGTAACGCCTAACAGTTAATTTAAAACCATTAGAGGATTAACGTTACCTTCTACAAATGATCTAACAATTCTAACGTTAAGATAGTAACGCACTAATTAGCGAGTACAGTACATCCTAAAAATTAGCATTAAAAAGCTCAATATCACTCACTCTATTGAAAGAAAGGATAACATTTCAGACACAAATTAACACATTATTAAACTGGGAAAAAATGCATACAAGCCTTTCTAATCGTTTTTTCTTTTTTTTCTTCAATTCTATATAAATTCACTGAATATAAACTTTACTCTTTTCCGATACTTTTATACTAGCCTACTATTAGCTTGTATTAACCTGCTATACAATGGTAATATAGGAGCAGAAATCTATTTATAAAAATAAAGCGTTTTATACTATATGAGTCGAAAGAGAAATAGAATGGAGATAATAGCCAATATTTTAGAAGAATGTAAAGGAGGAATTAAGAAGACTAGATTAATGTATAAAACTAACTTAAGCTATAGACTATTCTGTAAATATACTAGATTACTAGGAAAAAAGGGTTTAATAACTTTTGTTGATAATGAATATAGGCTGACCGCTAAGGGATATGATTACCTAAATAGAGTAAAAGAATATATTAATCTCTTGAAAAAGCTTAAGGAGATGAGGGAATCTTTAGAGGATTTAAAGGATGAAAAACAATTAATTAAGAGATGATATATAGTAAAGAGGCTAAAAATTTTGTTTAATATATTACCTCTGACTACTTTTTTGCTTGCAATTATTTTTGGAATATTAACAGAGATAGCTATGAGAAAATATACAAAACAGATAGATAGAAAACAAAAGGAAATCAGCATGAAAAAGACTTTAGATTTTTTGATTTTCTTAACAGAGTTAGTAAGTGATAGCAACGTTACTGATTTACTCCAAGAAATAATGATATATATTACTAGTATGAAGGGAAAAGATTGGGATCAAATATATAATGCTACAATGAAAAAACTAAAACCAATTCAAGATCAATTGAATCAAATTTTAAATCAAATTGAAGAACTAATGAATATACAAAGAATAGCAAGAAAGATAAGATTTTACAATAGATTATTTAGAGAATTGCTTATCTTATTAATCTTAACTATTGTTATTTTAATACCCTTTTCAATAATTAGGAGCTTACTAAACTTCTATTTCTATGCAATATTATTAGCTATTGGTGAGTTCATAATTACATTAATAATATTTTTATTATTAATAATTAACTATAATAAATTAAATATAAATATAATTAAGGAAAATTCTAAGAAAAACACTACAATGGTATACAAGAACAACAGTAATAATATATCATATTTTATGAATTAAATTCATTTTTCATATTTAGAATCAACACTGGAGCATAGAGTAGGAAAATAAATTAATACGCCATTCCAACTTTCCTTATGCTTTCATTTTTCACGTAGTTATTCAGATAGAACCCTAATTAGTGTTACCTTCCAACTCTTTTACCTCTGTAACTATAATGAAATATATCTGGAGAAGATAAGGCAATCTTACGTACTAGGAATCTAACTCCTCGTTAATCTTCCAGAACGTTAGTTTAAAATGAGAATTTTACCTTAGGAAAATAGTAATACTACGAAATATCAATTATCGGAAATACAATTCCTTTTACTTCGTTTTTCTAGAACATAAAAGCTGACTTCCAATTTTAAGACTTTATAATCCTAATATTTCAGGAAAGTTATTAGACTTAACTAAACTCTTCATAGCCCTAGACACAGTTGTTATATAGAATCTGATCTAGGTGGAGTCCTTCAATTAATAATGATAATAAGGCTTAAGAAATTGCTGGAAATACTAACATAAATTATCTTAACACACACAAAAAACCTAACCGTTTACGAAAGGTAATACTAACCTTTTAGGATGGTATACGAATTAAAATTTATTGAATCAATTATTTCCATTTAACAGAGTAATGTCCAGTGCTAAACGGAAAGGATAGATTTAACTTAAGTGTATTATTGCTATTAAATGGACATTTTATTCTCGTATCTTCCCCATTTATTGAATAAAATATTCCATAGTCTTTGGGATTAAAATGAAATTTAATATTAAGACTAAAATCGAATATATTCGGATATAGATTATATTTTATAAATTTCCAATTATTATCTGATTCAATCAAATGAAAATATTTACTTTTAACCGATACTGTATTCCACGATGGTAAATCGTGATCTAAGCTAAAATTTTTAGTATACTTAGAATAGTTTATAATAGATTCCTTAATTCTTATTTTCTCATATCCTATTACTCTTGCTAAGATCTCCTTCACTTCTACTAGATATAATTTAGTTGTTGTGGGTATTATATTTATTAAGATTTCAGATTGAGCCCCTTCATGATCATTGGTAATATTGGTTAGTATTGAAATGTTGTATACAAAGTACTTAGGAAAATCACCTAGAAGTAATAAACGATTTCTTCTTCTTTTAACTATCTCATTCCTCATCAAGAATTGAATAAATTTATGTATATTCTTAAGATTTTTTTCTTTAAGTTCAGAAATATCTAAATAGCCTCTCATTTTTAATTCTTCAATTGTTAGTGCACAATCATAGAGGTTCACCATAACTATATCTACTCTCGAAATATTATAAGCAATATAGTAAAACTGTCCAGAAATAGTTTATACCAAATCTCAAAATCATACATGTAATCTATTATTACATGATATAGCTTTCTATCTAGTAAAGCCAGAATATTATAAAGCAGTTATATATAGAATTTTTATTAATGAAATAAATAATTTTGGCTGTCATGCGTATACTATCTTAAAATGTAGTTAGCTTTTTCAGAAACATCTTAGCATTATTTTTAACACTGGTCCTTAGATATTATCTCCCATTTATTTATGATAATACAGGGCTTAACAATTTAGATTTTTATTACAAATTATATCTAGTTAATAAAAATAATTATAAGCAAAACGACGTTAATGTTCTTGTATAGTTCCATTAAACTACTGTTAAAAAGAGTAAATTCGAAATGAAACAAGAATTGGCTCTTCCTTTATTATTTTATCTAAATATATTAATGTAAAATTTTGTTATAAAATTATATATGAAACCAGAATTTAATTGATCTACAACTTGACAATTTGATAATCTTCACTTCATGAAATGTTTTTCCTTGCTTTTCTTCTATTATTTTGACATCAGGTGGATACTCTAGCCTAACTGATTTTATTACTCTTTTCTCGTTTTTAGTTAAGTAAGTTTTAGCACTATATGTCATAACATAATTTATAGATTCTGTGATAAAGTAATCCATAGGAGGAAAATACTTTAGATAGAACTCATATTCATAATTATAAGTTTCTCCTGGCTTAATCTCAATATCACTATCAAGGTAAAATATATAGTACTTATCTGAAATATTCTTAGTTAAATCTATTTCATAATTATTCCTGCCCTTAAATATAAACGGCATATCTAAAAGTACGTCTCCGAAAATTTTGACTATAATCCCTTTTAAAGGTAATATCGAGTTGTTATATAGCCTATTCTTGATTAAATGCTTCATTATTATATGATTATCAGTAATTTTAATTATTTTATTTATAACGCTATATTCTAAAGAAACTACAGTATTTTGTAATATTGTATAACCATTTTCTCCAAGACCCAAATCTTTACACTCAGCTATCAAACCAATTGTTTTCCCTTTTTCCAATAAGTTTGTAAGAGTTTGAGGATGAAACATTGTCTCCCTTCTTATTTGGGAAAAGGTCACACATAACGAACCATTACGATAAATTAATTTACTAATTACCTCAGCTACTTTCATCAGATTTGGCTCAACCTTTACGTAGCTCATAAATATTAATTTGTTAACTGACTATTTTTAATTTTTAGGTTATTAGGGTTTTTCTGATTGTTGATTAATCATTTTGCTATGTGACTTAATTTACCGTCTTTAAGATTGGCAACTATCTGTACAATAATCAATTTCTTGGTAATAAGAGTTAAGTTTTTATTATAAAAGTAATTTTCCAAAGATATATGATATTTCGAATTTTCTTAAAAGCAATAAATTAAACTTATTGGTAGTGTAATTATTACGCTATACATTTTGTTTTTATTTACAGGGTATATAGAAATCTTATTTTACACTTATATACTGAGAATTTATACAATAAATATATAGCTAAATGCTAAACGCTATCAAAATCAATAGTAAAATTCGCCTTATCTATACTTTTTATGGCCTACATGTTTCAGTTATAAAAATACGTACTATTATCGTTAAAGGTAATAACACGTTATTTAAAATCCTAGTTTATAACGACTTATGGTTGATTACTAACTGGTAGTACATAATATCTGAAGAATTAACGTTGCTATTCATTTTGATAAATTAATTGATATTAAGCTTTTTAGTGATAGTTCTAGAGATACTACGTACTAAGTAATTGTAGCACATTAATTTTTCCTTGAATTAGATATATATATTATTAAGTCAAAAGTATAATCTACCTGGTAACAATTACATGATGTACTTACTATCAAATCTTTAAGGCTTCATGCGAACGCCTCTAGCAAATGTGAGGATTTGTCACCGTAGGAGTAAGTCTAAACTTCCCTACATATTCTCGTCAATAATTCACCTAAATCGAGAGGAGATATTTTATTCTAATAGCTAACGGAATTGCGTATACACTCTTGACTAATAAAGTATAAATATTTAACTAAATCTATATCCTTTTACGCTAGATTATATATGCTTAAGAGAGTCTTTGAAATATATATTATAGGAGGAAACATGTAGGTAATAAGTGGTTAAGATCTCTATTAATCAAGCTATTGATTGCTTCTATCAATCTAGTAATAGAATCGTAATAATAGTGAGATCTGGTGAATTTCAAATGAGTTCTTAGGTAATGGTATTAGAATAGTACCTATTAGTTAATATTTAGTCTAAGAAATTTCAACAATAAGACTAATTAACTTAGTGTATATTTTTATCTACATGCTTTCATCTTAGATATTTATTGGTAGTATATTCGAATCTACATGTTTGAAATACATAGCATTATAAATTGGGAGTGTTCTCATTTAGTTATCCTATTCGATATCTTATAGTAAAATTATAACAGGTTAGGAATTCTGATATTAAGAGAGCCTAAAGATGTAGACCTTAGGCGAGAAGAAACT
>Ga0209451_10069_pt1 | contig 17126 bp, 19 predicted proteins | sample Arccon1NAG2MetaG_FD_184743 | JGI IMG/M metagenome (GOLD analysis project Ga0209451, IMG submission 184743) | Archaeal communities from Yellowstone National Park, Wyoming, USA - Archaeal consortia 1 (NAG2) MetaG (SPAdes) (version 2) | ecosystem: Environmental > Aquatic > Thermal springs >...
TATTACAATAAAATATTAATCTTCCCTCATATTGAAAGATATAATTGACTTCTATTCTCAACTAGTTATAATATTGTTTTTCTATCACATTATATTTATTGAATTATTTGCATTCTGGACACTCTCTCAAGATCATGTCCTATTGACTATACCAGGTGTTGGGAGGCTTGCAGCTGGTATTGTTGGTGATATTAGGCGTTTTCCTAAACCGGAGTCCTTTGTGGTTTAGATCCAGTAGTAGAGAGGAGTGGAAAAGCTGTAATAAGTAGGGGGATTTCGAAGAGGGGTAATAAGTACTTGCGTAGCTTGTTCTACTTTTTGGCAGTGAGGAATTATTCTAGGACTATTGTGCAAGGTTTCATTTTAAGCATCTCTTCGTAACCCTCCTTTTTGTTCTCGTATTTTCTCATCCTCCCCCTACTTGTAATTAAATGATCTTTTGATATATCTATTCCTATTACCCCTACCTCTTTATTACACCTATAGGCGTGAATTTTGTCACAATGTTCAGTCCGATGGTAGGGGTTTGTCACGCCTCTTGCCGAAGACTTTACTTCAGTGCCCGTCTCGACCATGTTTCCCCAGCCGAGGAGTATTATTCTCCCCGGCTAATATAACCTATATAAGTGCCCGTGGACAAGGTAGGGATACATAGGAATTTTGATGGGGATTACATTGCAAGATCAAATGGTAAGAAAGCGACATTTAGGCTGATATTACATCAAGGTAGGGAAAAGGAGTACTTGGCAAAGGGGACAAATTTAGATGTTATTAGGAGTATTGTTGTGATATGGGATAACAAGGTTGTTGTTTTAAACTTCAAACTCTGTGTATTATTTAAAAATTTTTAGGGGCTTTAATATTATTGAGGGTAAAAAATGATAAGTTTTAGCCTAGATTTGATTAGAGGATTTAAATCAATCGAATTTCCCATCAATCTAAGATATGCAGATTTTACAGATGCTTATATAAATGGAAATTGTGGCTGTAGTAGCGAGACGATGAGCATTACTACTTTTCCAGCGATGATAGCCATACATGCTAATATATGTACATAGAAGGTGAAGCTAAAAATGTCTTTTACCGAGTTTTTTATTTAATTATTTTACCCACAGAAAAATGTAATTTTAGGTGCATATACTGTTATGAGAGATTTGAAAAGGGTAAAATAAATGAGTAATAAAGTTCTTATAGCATTTATTGGAAAATCCTTGCATTATAATATTTTTATAAAGGGCTCCATTAATATTTATATTTAATTTTATGATATATCATAAAAATCTAATATGTGTACATAATGAAACTTCAAAATTTATCTCCACATAATTTTGAAAATTACTTAACTCTAGAATTTTCCCTAAAATGCTACTCTTGCTTATACAAACTTTTCTTAAAAATATTCTCTCGGCTTTTTCTGTATTTTAATCATCTTGTTTTTTACGCGAAAAAAGAAATTCTCATACTGACGTTTTAACTTTGGTGTATTTCTAAATAAATTTGACTCCTTATATGAGTCAAAAAATCGTTCTTTAATTCATGAGGTTTTAACTTATTATTAATTAAGGTAAGTTCCAGGCTATAGTACACTTAATGCTATCGACGTAATAACTGGATGGAAAATAATGCTTAATGAAAGATCTCACATACTACAGATAGAAAAATCCTATCACACCTCCAAGAACTATTAATCCAATTGTTAAGAAGTAAATAAGCAGTCTTATCTTTCCGTAAGCGTAATTACCCATTATTCTTTTGTTCGATATTAATATGCCAATGAGTATAGCAGGAAAGGCTATAACGATAGGGGAAAGGGAGAGTAACGTTAAAGCAAAATTTAATATTATTGAGTAATTATTACTTATAATCGATAAGATAATTAATGCTGGTATAGATTCAATTACATATATTTTAAATACGTTTTTATAATTATTCTTATCTAGGGCCTCTAAAATACCCCAAGCACTACTTAGGGAAACAACTATTAACGTTAAAAATCCTGCACTTATTAGAAGAACTCCAAATATTACGTGAATTACTCCTAACGATTTAGCGAGTTGTACTGGATTTGTAGGGTCTGCATTTTTGATTAAAGTTCCTATAATTTCGGAAAATACTATAGTCAATTCTGTTATTATTGCACCTACAATAGTTTCTACGTTGGTCCATTTAACTTTTTCTGAGATGTTAATGTTAAGTTTAGAATACTTGACTGCAGTAGCAGAACTTTGATAAATTAACATGCAAGGTGGTGTAACTACTGCACCTATATTAACTGCCAAGAAGAAGAGAAAATTTTTCGAAGCTGAGAAGTAAAAAATATTTGTAAAATATAATTTCGGTTCAGCTGTAATCAAAGCGGAAATTAGCAAAATAAAGGAAATTACTATGAGAGCTCTTTCCGTTATTTCATAATTTTTAGTAAAAATAATTATTATATGAATAACAAAAAATATTAGGAGACCAATTAAGGGATTTATTCCGATAAGATACGAACCTATTGCTATTCCAGTGTATTCACTTAGATAAGTAAAAAAGTCTACAAAAATATTGGAATTATAGATAAAAATGAAATCTTCTTTGAATAATATTTTCTAATAAGCTCACCTATACCATAATTGGTTACTGCACCCAATCTCCCAGAGGCTTCTTGAATTATGAATAGCGGAATAGCTAAAACGAGTACGAACCATATTAGTCTATATCCGTATTCTTCACCAGTAGATAATCCTCCAATTATGCTTGCAGCATCCGCGTCTGCCAACAACGCTATCCACGCTGGACCGAAAAGCTTAACTGAGTCTCTGATACTCAATCAAATCACCTAAATAAGTATATTTTTGTGACTCATTTTTATTGTTTATTAAATAAAATATATCCCATAAGGAATGTTGAGAATCTAAATGAAATAGTTTCAACATTAAACTCCACATAATAGTTAATGGGCATTTATTTATAAATATTTCTATTTCATACTTACTCTTAATTAGGAATCAATTTTTGTATTCATAAAAGGGAATCTAACAATTACAACTATCCAGACTTATTTTGCTTCAGAAATTAGAATAACTTTTAATTAAAAAGCTTTATAAACTAGTATTGAGTATAAAGTAATAGTGATTAAATGCAGGATAAACCAAAAGAGGAACCTAAAGTAGTAGGAGTAGAAGTTTTAGAAAAATCGGAATTAGATGTAAAAAAGCTAATAGAAAAGCTAGTTAAAGCAACAGCTGCAGAATTCACAACGTATTATTACTATACCATATTGAGAATGCACCTTACTGGTATGGAAGGAGAGGGTCTTAAAGAAATAGCTGAGGACGCTAGATTAGAGGACAGATTGCACTTTGAGTTAATGACGCAGAGAATTTATGAACTAGGAGGAAATTTGCCTAGAGATATTAGACAACTTGCTGACCTATCAGCTTGTGCAGATACTTATTTACCAGAGAATTGGAAGGATCCTAAGGAAATATTAAAAGTACTTTTGGAAGCTGAGCAATGTGCTATTAGAACGTGGAAAGAGGTATGTGACATGACATATGGAAAAGATCCCAGAACATATGATTTAGCTCAGAGAATATTGCAAGAGGAAATAGAACATGAAGCGTGGTTCTTAGAATTACTATACGGTAGACCATCTGGGCATTTCAGAAGAAGTTATCCAGGAGAAGGTCAATTTTCTAGAAAATCTAGGTATGAATAATTTTTTAATTCTTTTTCTTAGTGATTATAAATGTTAATTAGAGTATGTAAAATATCTGACTTAATAGATAATAAGCCTATGAAGTTTTCAGTATCTAAATTTGAAATAGTGTTGATAAAGATTAGAGATGAGGTTTTCGCTATTGAGGTATATTGTCCGCATAAAGGTGCTAATATAGAATATTGTGATGTAATAGCTAAAGAGTACAGAATAAGATGTCATTTGCACGGTTACGAATTTAATTTAAAGGATGGTAGGTTAATGTTTAAACCGTATAATAGGGATGGAAATTGGTATTATTCAAATAATTTGAGAGTTTACAAGGTTAAGATTATAAACGATGATATATTTATAGATATTGATAAATAAGTAAAAAAGTTATTATAAATTTTTTTACTAAATATCGAATAGAATTGTATTAGCTTTATCTGAAATTAAGTTGCAGTAGGTGTTTTTTATTTCTCCAACACATTGCGCTCTATCCTGAAGCTCTGGGATGTTCTTTAGTTCTCTAATTCTATTGTTTATTTCTCTATAAGAATCTTGAGAAATTATTGAAGTTGTTATTTTAGCTCCCTTCTTTTTAGCAGCTAAGGCTGCTGCAACACTCATACCTTTTCTTCCTCCAGTTATATCTACATAATCTCCTTCTCCTATCTGTTTTTCTATAAAATTCTTGAATTTTATTAAATCCTCTTCATTATTTATATCATCCATTTCAACTGGGTGTTTACTAATTATTACATTAGGATACTTCTCCTTTACGCAACAAATGAACATTATTTTCACTATTTTCCAAGCTTTCTCTACCTCAGGATTCGTAGTAGTTATGACTCTGATCTCGTCAATTTCTACTCCTTGTTTTATGAGATACAAAAAGGTTTCTAGGACACCGCCTGGCGATGTGCCTAAAGTGGCTACTAATTTAGCCATATCTCATACTAATAAAAACTAGCTTAAATTAATTACTTTCTCCTTGATCTTAAATATAAACACTATATTAAGTATTATTGTAAGGAAATTTACTACTAGGACTAGTAGATGAGGCATTTATTTGATGAAAAATAACACCTTGCCTTGATTTATTATGTACCTTATTACTGTGATTCATCTAGAAAAATATTTCGTTACAAATTTTGCTACTATGAATAGTAAAATTTTTAATTTAAAAATTAATTTAAAAATCTTAAATTTATCTTTATCAAATGTCTAAATATTTAATAAAATTATAATATCCCGTCTCACAAACCAAATTTGACGCTAAATTAAAATAAATTTTAATTTATATAGTTTATATTAAATTAACAAAATTGTGACTACATTCAATAAATGTATATAAATATATAAAAGTATATATACGTAAACATTATTAATTTATATGTTAAATTGTAATAGATATATTTGGTGGTTAAATGAGTGGAAAACAGTTAATTGTTACCTTACTTTTCTTAGCTTTAGGTGTTGTAATAGGTTTTGGTAGTTCGTTACTATTCTTACCTAGAAATACTACAAGTGTTAGTACAACTCAAGGTCAGCAAGTCATTTACATCGCTGTTATTCCAGATTACGGCGGAAATGGTTGGGATGCCTTCGTCCCTTTAAAATACTTAGGTTATCCAATAACAGCGCATGAAAATATTGTTGGGATAAACAATACAATCGTAGTAAAGGCTGGAGTTCCTGTAAAATTTGTAATAATTAATTTAGATACTATGGTGACTATGAATTTTAGTGGAAATGTTGCTGTTCCATTTATATTATATAATGATACAGAGAATGGACAAATTACATTAACCTTTAATAAAGGTCAATATATACAAAATTTGCCAATAGGCCATACGTTTACAATTCCTAAGTTAGATATTAATATACCGTTGCCACCAGATACTGTAGTCTCATTTAATTATACTTTCACAAATCCTGGAACTTATGAATATTTATGTATAACACCATGTGGTCCAGGAATGGGACAATTAGGTTATATGGTCGGTTATATTATAGTTCAATCATAACTTTTTTTAAGTATCTTCTTTTTCTCCTCTCTTTTCGAATTCTTTTACCAATCTGTGCTTTTGTGAACTTGTAGTATTTTTGCTATTTCACTAATTTTCATTCCTTCCAAGTATTGCCCTAGTCTCGTTTAAATCCTTAAGCTTCTTGTTGATTAGCTTCTTTTTAACACCCTCGGTACGCTCGGCCTAACAGCTTCATATTACTGATACCAGATTTACCCATTTTTAGCCCCCGTTGCAGCTATTATGAAAAAGACTATAACCTATCAGTAATTGAATATTGACCTTCTTTTACATAATTCTCATATATAATTTTTGCGATATCATCTACATTGTGACATTCCCTCTGCATAAGATAATTTTTAACTCGAAACTCTTAAGTATTTCTTAGCATTATAACAAGTGAAAATAGTGTAATTATAGGCTATAAATTATTTTCTTTTATTTGTAAGATATATAGAAAACTTAATGACTTTCTTTTAACAAAAAAGCTTAGAATGATTATATTATCTCTAAATTAACATAAATATAGGAAATTCGATCAGAAAATATCATAAAGAATTTTTCACAAATATATTCATATTATAATCTAGTTATTTATAGATCTCTAATCTGTATTTATTGGAGCAAATAGTTTTTATAATTTTGTTAGTGTTAATTTATAGGAGATACAATTGATTTACATAACTGATGCTAAGGGAGATGGAAGGCCTTGTCTTAAGGTGTATGAGGGAAAGGTGATAAAATGGTATTATTGTAAGAGTGAGGAAGATTTGTTCTCTTCGTTCATAAATTTACTTAAATATGATAAAAATTTTAGAATTTATAACGTCTACGGAAAAAAGGTATACATTCCTAACGATCCAGAGGTATTTAAGGTTAAGGAGGAATTAGAGGAATTTGAGGGAATAATATACAATTTATCACAATTATCTCTTTTAATTAAAATATCTAAGGAGATAAAAGGAAATCGTAAAAAGATAAAGGTAAAGCTGAAAAATAAAATGAATGCTGAAGAAGTATTAAAATTAGGAGTTAAAATTACGAAGCCAGTAGAGTTGCCTAGATTGTTTTAATCGTTATGTTTAATTAATCCCTAAAGCGGATAATGTTTGAAGATTTGTTTTTATGTATACTTTTCAGTTTTTCTCAGAGAGAATGATGATTAACATAACAAGTGCTTTGTGGATTAGTTGAAATTTCTTAGGTCTTAAACTAGAGAGATAAAAATAAATTCTAAATCCTGCGTTGAGTTAAAATTTAGCTATATGTTCCTAGAGTGTGGAGATAGTGTCGTTATTAAGCTATAAATTTATACCTTAACGTAAAAAAGCGTCTCTGAGAATCTGAACTAGGTTATACTCTATCGGAGAATCCTCTATTTAATAAATTTGTAACTTAATAACGACACTATCAGTGTGGACAACAATTTTGTTAATTCAGTATAAATTATATAAGGTGTAAATTTAATTTCAATTCAACACAAGATTTATCAGTTAATAAAATATAGTGCTGTAATTTTAACCATGTTCAAAAATTTTATTGTGAATCAGAGAGTTTAAATGATGCAACTTTAAGGAAATTTTAACCAAATTTCAAATGAATGAAATTGTTGTCCATACTCTGTTCCTATTGAGAAAAACTGAAGAATTCAACAAAGCACATAACAAGGTCTAACGTCGGGAAAAAGATCATGATAGTATTTACTATATTATCTGAAATTAATGGAAAACCCTCAATTGTTAATTTACCTTACATCTAGCGATATTTATATAGTTTTGAAGTGACCCATTTAGATTTACGTTTATCAAATACGAAAGTTGGTAATAATATTTTTCTTAATCAGAACCGATTCTACGTGAGTAATACTTTTAATATAGAAATGTAACAATACGTTAAGTCTTTCCATAAAAGTACGTGAAAAATCCGAGATAAGAAGAGATTAGAACCGATTTTATGATAATCTCTAACCTCAGTTTTCAATAAATTATGCAAAATTACTGTTAGAAGCTTTACATAGATAATTCAATTTATTATTAGAATATATGAATAAAAATAATGTTAAAAAGTAATACGAATTATAAATAAATTTTACACATAACAGTTATTTGACTACCTGCCTTTTAAGTGTTTGTTTGCACTACTTTATTTTTAACATTCTGGTAATCATTCTCCAGCTTCTGCGTAATGTAATTCTCTATTGTTGATAATCCAATTTCATTTTTTAGTTCTATTCTACCCTCTTTTACCTCTGCCCCCACATCCTTAGAAAGGCTTCCATGCATTAGTATATTTCTAAACTGAAGTATACTGCTCTCCTTAAGGTAATTCCTAACAATTTCGTCACATTCCTTATAATTCTTGTCAAAGTCACTATATACGCCGCCTCCTCTGGAGTTAAGGCAAAAGGCTACGGGAAGTTCTCTTGCCAATGATATTGCCTTGTCGTAATAACCTACTTTTATATATAAGCCTAAAATTTTCTCAAGAACTTCTAAGTCGTTACCCTTATAAATTAAGTCCCTAACTTTAATGGTAGAGTAGAAGTGTGAGAGAACTATCATGTTCTCCTTCTCGAAGTAAGAGTGATTATACCATTCACTATAAGCCTTAGAAAGTTCGTTTACGTCCCTTTCTAATTCGTTAATATAACTTTCTAAATCTCTCATACCCCTTACACTGTCTACAGCGAAACCATTCCTTAAGTTTTTCAATAGGCTAATTACTTTATTTGGATCTTTTGATTTAATCCTTTCTATTATCAATTTCATTTCCTTAAACTCATTGGGTTTTAAGCTCTTAAGAGTTACGCTATAGTCTCTGAAATACCTCTCATCTACTTTCTCTATGGAGTAAGTTATCGCTAAGGAGTCCTTCATAGCCTTAACGACCTCTGTTAAATCAACTATTGATACTTTTTGTCCGGGAGGTCCCATTACCGGTGCAGCTACGAACCTACTATTAAAAAGGGAACCTACAGCCATAGTAACGGAGACTAATACGTTAGTTCCGTGAGTTAAGTCAACTATTATCTCATTACAAGATTTACTTATCTCGTTAAATATTGAGTAAACTACGTTAAAGATGAAGACTGGAGACCTTTCTGAATAGTAAGGGCTCCTTTTATATCTCTGACCCTCAGGTATTAAGTTACCTTCGTTATCGACATAATAAGCTTGCCCGCTACCCACATTTGGTACGACCCTTACTTCAATTCTGTTGACGAAGTCCTCTATGTCTTTTCTCATATTTTCGTCTCCAAACAGCTGATTACTTCTAATTAATATCATATTCTTATATCCTTTTATTAAAATATCTAGATCTTTAGCTGTAGTGTCATCATGAACTATTAGGCTATCTGGTAGAAGTGCCACTATTTTTTGTGGACTTAGAAGTTTAGCTAGGGCGTGAGCTGAGAAAAAGGTGTTAAATTCTCTACCTTCAATTTCATAATTAGTTGGAGTATATGACATTACATCTCCTGCTATATAAATTAGGCATCTCACAATAAAATATATAGAAGAAATAGCTAATATTCCTATTGTATATTTAAGTATAATACATGAAATTAATTAAAAATTATTATAATAGATTGCTAGTAATTGAGGGATCTTTTTGATAGCGCGAATGTTAAGTTATTATTGTCTTTCTCTTTATTATATAGTAATTGTAACTAAATCCATAGAATATAGCTAATTTAAGAAACTTCTAATTTCCTTTTCCTTTAGAGTCTGAGGAAGTATTATAATTATTTTTATAGCTTATTGCTGCTTTGTAGTCAATTTATAAGAGTATTGAATCTATTATTACGATGTTATTTTCTTTTTCTAATAATAGTCTCTTTACGTTTTTTACAAGAGAACCGATAGGGAGGAGTATTAGAGTGTTAAACAATACCAGACTTATATCACCTCCTAATATCTGGACTTTATCTAGTCTTTCCGCTAAGAACTCGTGTTCCGTATAGGCCCTTCCGGTAACATATTTATATTGTCTTTTTTCTGGAAAGCTCAAATTATAATCCTTAATTTTCTTAACTGTAAATTTACCGTATCCTAGATTTCTGTCCTTTCCGATACCGAGTTTCTCTAAAAGCCTTAAGGCCTTATCCAGCTTATCATTCCAATTAGTACTTAGAAATCCCATCTCATATTTAGGCATAAATGAAGGAGAAGAATATATATCAGCTGAGTTTACAAGTCTGTCCATTCTATTCTTATACTCAACTATTGTCTCTCCGTAGGATGAAAGGTAATTTGATTCTAACTTTATCTCTTTTCCATTAATCCCCTTAACGTATTTTTCAGTTCCTCTACATTCAAGTCTATAAGGCGGTTCAACTTCTTTTAAAATATCAACATCTATATACTCTATTTTCTTGAGTTCTTTTTCCATATCCCTATTGTCGCATTGTATCGTTTTAAAGGGCATTTTTAGGTAAAGTTTATTATCAACTATCGGGAACATGGATGAGAATTTTACCTCACCGTTTTTTATTTCGTCAAAGGATTCACCTAAGAGTGATAAAGCCTTAATGAATGCTCTATAAAGAGTTATTGTATCTATATAGTTCTCCCTTTCTGCTATTTTGAAAGGAGATGTGAACTTAACGATAACGAGTTTCATTAATTTATAATTGTTAGGCTATTTTATATTTCTTCATCAGCTTTTTAGATATGGTCCCATTTTCTTTAAACTTAATGCTGCTTTGTGGATTAGTTGAAATTTCTTAGGTCTTAAGCTAGAAGAAGTAAAAGTAAATTCTAAATCTTATGTTGAGTTAAAAGTTAGCTATACGTTTTAAGAAAAAACTGAAGAATTCCACAAAGCAACTTAATGCTAAACCTTTTTAAGCGATTATTATAAAGGGGTATCGCAAATGAAGTACTTAGTGAAAGAATATATTATCTTTTTATCCTAATTATCCTAAATATTAATTATGAAGGTAAACGTAAACGTGACGGATCCCGTAGAAGCTAACGTAACATTAGAGTTAACTAGATTAACGTTACTAATAGGACCAAATTTAAACGGTAAGTCAATATTATTAAGGTGTATTTATAATTCTATAAAAGGGTTAAAATACAATTTAAGCGTAAATTATCCACCTATAGGAGAATGTTCGATAGATAAGGATTTTAATTACGTAATATATATAGACCCCTATATAATAACTTATTATATTTATGATAAATATAGAGAATTCTTTGAAAGATATGAGGGTAATGAAAAGCTAAGTAAATTATCAGAAATAGGGAAAGAAGTTAGTGGTATTTCTAGATTGCTTGAAATACGTTCATTATCTAGAGACGATGATTTATTCGAGGCTAAACAACAAGTTAACAATGTCATTCGGGAAATAACTGAAGAATTGAAAGAAGCAAAGCATGAGGAAGAAGCTAAGTATCTAGTACCGTTATGGATTTCCTTAACTAAAAACGGCTTAGAATGGAGAGACATTTTTGGAAATGAAGGTACTAAAATCACTGAACTTCCTCCCTCTTTTTATCCCTCTTTTGTTTTAACTGCCACAATGTACTCTTATGCCTTAAGTAAAAAGAGGGAAAATGTTTTACTTTTACTTGACGAACCTGAAGCTTTTACATATCCTAGTTTCGCCTATACATTAGGGAGAATAATTAGACACCTAACGGAAAACTCAGAATATTTACACGTAGTTGCCATAACCCATAGTTGGGACTTTTATAGAGGACTCTTACACCGTAATTCCTCAAATGTTAAGGTGTATGTAATAAACAGAGATGGAAAGAAGCTAGAGATCGTCCCTAGAGAAGACAGTTGGTATATCCCAGTTCAGTGTTTCTGCGGTGTTAGGATAATATGGTTCGTGTTTATATTGATTTAATTGGATTATATTACTGTATCGAAAAATGTAAGAACATTGAAGTTGCTGGAAATTTACGCCATGAATTATTAGCTAGGTATTTGAATTTGATAAAAAAGGTAGAAATAATTAAGGTTTGGGATAAGAACGTAAATGTAGGTGAGGAAATTTTGAGATTTATGTATGAAATAACAGGGTATTTAATTCATCATACGGATATTCATGAAGTTAGGGAATGCAATGAGGGTAAGAACAACTGTGATTTTGTTGAGTGTAAAATGCATAAAGCATATTGTTGTATGTCTGACATTTCTAAGGATGATATATTAGTCTCTATAGAAGCGGGTTCAGAGGTAGTTTGCTTTAACCAATCTAGCATCAAGATGAATGACGGCATAAAATATCCTTCCTCCTCAGATGTAGGTTTGAAACCATATTGTAATGATCTAGACGATTATATTAATTGTAAGATTGTCATTTGTAGGTGTGTATAAGTTGAGCCATCATTTAACTTATTTTACATAAAAATTGATCTTTCATTCTGAAAAGGTTTATATAAGCCTTATTCCTAGTATATTCTATATGTCAACAAGTCGTTCACCTCATCAAGGAGTTAGTATTTCTATAAGGAATATGCAGCCAATGGAAATAGTGAAAGCAGTCCTAGAGAACAATTACAAATACTTTTATAGCCAAATAAAGTCGGAAACATCTTACAGGAACATACATGAGATTTTAGCAACTATTCTCGATACTGCTGAAGGGATGAATCCAAACGATGCTATTTCTTTTCTGAAAAAACAACTGCCTAGAGTTTATGTAATTATAGAATATCAAAACGCAAGGGGACAAATATATAATGGGCTAAGAGATTTATTAATTAATGTGATTAATGAACTTTTATCGGCTAACGCGTCTAACATAAAGAATGAGAATCTAATAAGAAATGCGAGATTACTGATAGACAGTTTAGCGGTAATAGCTAAAGAGGTAGGGTAAGAGTATGTCAAGTCAACCTTCCATTTCCTTAAAACTGGAAAAGATAATAAGGTTTAAGGTTTATTTGCAAACGATAACTGGTTTATTAATATCTGCAGGGAAAGCTTTGGGTAGAATCGGAGGAGCCGATACTGAACCAATGAGTATAGAGAGAACCTATACTTGCAGAAATAGTAATAAGTCCATCAAGGTAAGAGTTCCTTATATTCCAGGTTCATCTTTGAAAGGAAGAATGAGATCTCTCTTAGAAATAGCCCTAGGATTACCGTTATACTCCTCCGACAAGAAAATATGGTCTCATACTTTAGCGAGAAATGTATACGTTAATTTATCATCAGAAGATAAGTTAAATTCAGTTGATTTTGTAAATACTCTAATTAAAACTGATCTAGACCGTATGTTCGGATACGGAGCCTTTCCGTTAAATGAAGTTTTTGATGAACTTAAAAAAGAGAATAAAACACAATTAATGACCTCTCTATTTACAGTTCTCTCTCCTACGTCCCTTTTAGTTGAAGATCTATTTCCAGAGGAAACCTATGTATGCAATATCTATGAGGAAAACGATTTAGTAACATTCGATGACTTCATAGAGGATAAAAACGAGAACAGAATAGATAGAGTAACATCCGCAGCAGATCACAGAACCATAGGTAGAGTTAAACCAGGAGTAACATTTACCGGTACATTGTCGTTGTTAGTTTTTGACAAGAACTCCTCTAAACTAAAGGATTACTTAGAATTGTTAGTTAAAGGAATGGTACTTATGGAAAAGACGTATTTAGGAGCTGCTGGTTCAAGGGGTTACGGTAGAGTTAAATTTACTAAATTAATCGTATCCATTTATGATCCAGCAAAAATGTCTGAAACAGTTTACAAGGAGGAATTTAAGTCGGTAGAAGAACTGAGTAAGGATATTGAGAACCTAGCTAAATCAGTAACTTCACAGCAAACTGGGGTTAAGTCGTGATTAAGGAAACTTTTAGAATTGAAATTGAACCCTTATCTCCTACGTTTGTGTGGAGCGGCGAAACTTTATATAAGGGAGCGGATTTCGATCTTGTAAACGGTAAAATACTCATTGTAGATCCTTTCAAAGCTCTAGGAAAAGTAAAAAATTTACGTGAAATTTTTAAAGAACAATTCGTTAGGACAATTAAGGATTTTAAACTAATTTTCCCTTCTACTTCAGTTCCTAATCAAATCCTCATGATAAATGAGTACTTAGTACCAGCATCTTCACTAAAAGGGCTTATTAGAACCGCTATACTGAATAAAATGGCTAAAAATTCACCATCTGTATATAATCAAATTCAATCAAATCTAAATACCCTCACTACTTTACCTCCCAATCAGATTTTTAGGCAAGTGAAAAATGTAGCTGAACCCGTTGAGAGTTTATTAAAGGACACAGTTCCTTTCGGTAGAAGTAAATATACTTACGATGCGTTAAACAGGCTTATAATTAGCGACCCAGAAATAATTCAAGTTTCTCTTTCCCTTAGGAAAATAACTATACTTGAACTTTTCGGCACTTTTAAAAGTGAGAATTATGCGATAACTTTCGATAATGGTAAACTCGTCTATGATGTAAAAATTCTTCAACCTTCAAACTATGGGGTAAACTCCATGCTTAAGAAACTAGATGATAAAATTAGTAAGAAGGAAATATTTGATTCTCTTATAGACTATAGTAATCTAGTAATAAATTCGGAAAAAGATAAACTTAGGGCTACGGATAAAAATTTAAGAAAATACTTTGAATTTTTGGAAAAGTTACATATTGAAGGTGAATGTGTCCCGCTAAAAATAGGCATGTTTACTGGTCACGTTGCGAAAACGATATCTTTACCCTCAAATGTTAAGAGTAATAGAGATAGTATTATGACTAAAATTACTGGACATTTGTGGGATAACAGGACTGTAAAACTTACGGATAGTATAGGAGTTGGATGGATCAAAATCTGTATAAGGTGATATGTTTTGGACGAGAAACTAATGCTCGTAACGCTTTTACATGATGTTGGTAAGATTTTACAAAGGGCAGGTATCGAGCCTAAATGTGAATTAAGTGGTGATTTTTATGAACATGACAGACTTACATGTGATTTCCTCAATAAATACTTAGGTGAGGAATACGTAGAACTCTTTAAAAAAGGTAAGTGGAAGATAGGAGATTACGCATCTGCAAGCGAGAGAATTGAAGCGAAGGAGACTGGAAAACCTGAATCAACTCCATTACTTGATCCCACCTTAGATATTCAACCTAACGTAGATCCGTTAAAATTAGCTAGATGGTACTCTGTTACTTACGTTGACTTTAATGCAGCTCCAGAAACCTATAAGGCTAGGAGAGTTAATGAGGCATTTATAAATTATAAGGGAATATACGAGATGCTAGTCCAACTCGCAAATAGAGCAAAAGAAATTAAGGACCCAGAAAGTCTTCTTGAGACCTATGATTACATTTATAGAACTACAGCCCTATTCGTTCCAGCTGCAGTATATAAGGCAATTCCAAATACTTCCCTTTACGGTCATAGCAGACTGGCAGCTCCACTAGCCGTATGCGAAGAGATAAGACTTCTAGTCATTGATATAAAGGGAATACAGAAGTTCATTACTAATATAAGAGGAGAAGCTGAATCATCTAAAAGGCTAAGGGGGAGAAGTTTCTTTCTTCAACTTCTTCAAAGGGCTTTATCCGATAAGATAGCTGATGTGCTTGGTATTTCAGTTTTGCATAATATCTCCTTTGAACCTGGTAAACTGATTTTCGTAGTCTGTGACAATGTAAAGTATAAGGTAGATGAGATTCTAGTTAAAGTAGAGGAGTGGAGTAATTATGAATTACAGTTTGCCTCTTCCATTAGTAGTGAGAAAATTAAGGTTAGTGGAATGAAAATATTTAGTGAAAGAGAGGAAGATAGAAGTTTTAAAAAGGCATTAGAAAATACTATATATTATTTGCGAATTGTCGGAAAACCACATATCACAGAAGACGTAGATATTGATTACTTTGGAGATGTTTATCCTAGGAAAATGATGTTTAAAGCTAAAGATGTGGAGGGAATAGAATCCTTAACTGCTGGAGAAGTTCCAAAAGATGCCTTAATATCGGAAATCAACTTAATCTCACTAATTGTAGGGCATTCTACAAGAAACTTAAAATATGTAATTGAAATGATGTATAAAGATAACGTAAAAGGAGAAATAGGCTATCGTACTATAGGTAAGTATAGAGTAGGAGAAATATACATAGAACCACTAAATATAGGTTTCCTTTTAGTTCATGGAAGTGAAAAAGATGATGATATAGCTTTTCTTAAATCACTTATACAGACTAAAAAGGAAGTTGCTAAAAGAATAAGAATATTTACAGTTAACAACACCCTGGACTTTATCTATCCAGAGTTGGTCAAAGAGTTCAGTAAGATAAGTTTCGGTTATATAACTCTAAGTACATATCATCCCGTTGAGAAACAAGATACATTTAAACTCGTCGCTGAGAAATTTAAGAGCCTAGACGACATGGCAAACTATATAGCTCTAGGTATTACAGACGGTGACAGAATAGGCGAAATAGTAAAAAATTTATCGGCATTTCCAGGAAGATTCATGACTTTTTCCTCTCTGTTAGACTTTACTTTTGCCCATATAGTAACCACCAAAGTCATTAATGAACTTAAAAAGAGAGGTGATATTCCCATTGTAGTTCTCTACTCAGGAGGGGACGACTTAGCAATATATGGGAAGTGGGACGATGTTCTTATACTTCTAAGTGAACTCTCTAATTTAATAGTTGAAATCTTACCATCCATTTTTGTCTCTGGAGGAATATTCATATTTAAGAAGAAGTATCCCATATCCTTTGCGTACTCATTTGCTAAAGAATATGAGGGGATTGCTAAAAAAGAACGAGACGGAAGAGTAGGTAGGATATCAAGTAACATATTCGAAAAGTATACTGAAGATGAGAAAAAAATATGCGAGGGCTTAGATAAAAGATCTTTAACCTGGAATGAGGCTGCTAAGTTTCTGGAATATGCTAAGAAATTAATTGAAAGCAATGTACCGAGCGCATATTTATATAAAGTTTACAATATAGGGCAAATGATAGAGGATTGCGAAATCCCTAGGGCTCTAGTCACTTACGCATATTTAAACGCTAGGAATGAGAGAGTATTTAAAGAAGTTAAGGAGAAAACTGACGCATATTTAGCGGATTATCCAGGAGAAGAGGAGAGAGAAATAATAATAAGGTTATTGAAATTTAGAAACGTAGTTAATATGTACACCTTACTAAAGAGAACCTAAAAACTTTAAAATAATATTTACAAAGAAAGGGGTTAAGGGAGCGGAAAGCCTCGCCTCTCTGCGGTAGACCCAAAATCACCTCCTTAAAAATAAATCTATAGTGTAAATAAGTGTTTTTACTAGATTAAATGTAAAATTCTCTGGATTGAATAAATCAGGAAATAAAAGAATTAATAATAATCTAAACTCCTCTCTCCCCACCTCCCCCTTGAATATGATATATAAGGAGTAGAGTACAAGGGCCAGCACG
>Ga0209451_10070_pt1 | contig 17124 bp, 19 predicted proteins | sample Arccon1NAG2MetaG_FD_184743 | JGI IMG/M metagenome (GOLD analysis project Ga0209451, IMG submission 184743) | Archaeal communities from Yellowstone National Park, Wyoming, USA - Archaeal consortia 1 (NAG2) MetaG (SPAdes) (version 2) | ecosystem: Environmental > Aquatic > Thermal springs >...
GCAAAGCCATAGCTTTCCCTTTAGGAAAACCCGGTCTAGTAACATCTGAATACCGCCACGTCTTTTTAGTAACAACTTTACCCTCCTCATTAACCACAACAACGTTCAACCTATCACTATTTAAATCAAAACCGGCAATCAAACCGTAACCCACAGGTTTTGGTGAAGAGAAGTGCTTTAAGTACAACCAGAGTGGTACTTGGAGGTGGATCATAGGGTAATGCTTGAAACTTACTACAGCACCATAACCCTCCTCCTTCCTTCGAGATAACTCCTCTAGCTCAGAAAGTAGCGGTAAGTACTCCTTGCCGAAGTACGCCTTCCCGTGAACCCACTTACCCCATGGGTCTTTAACTTTAATTTCCACGTGGTCTTCCAAAACGTGAAACTTAATATTTCTGTTCCCTTTATCGCTTTTATTCCCCCTACTACCGAACCAGAACCTCCTTATCCTTGCGTGTATTATCTCACCCTTTTCATCCTCCCTATCCAATAAACCGTCAGTAATTGTCTTAGCTTGCTTTAAAGCAGTTTCGAGGTAAATGTAGTTTGGTAAGATGTTGTAAAACTCCTTGGTTAACTCGTCTACACTTTTCCCATCAAACAATGGTCTAATAGCACTCTTAACTACTTGTGAGTAAGCCCTAGCAATTCTAACGACCCTCTCTTTCTCGTTAAACAAGACTCTACCATTTATCGTAACGAATTGGAAGTTTTCGAGAGCTTCTTTGGAACCGATAATCCTATTCCTCATCATCTGGTAGGATGACAATTACTATCACCTCCTTTCCAGCGATTTTCCCAGCCTTCTCTTTCACACTCTTAGGGATGTATATTGCATACCTCTTCTCACCATACTTATCACTACCAGCTGAGGATATGACACCTCTGAAAACTATCTGCTCCATATGTTGTAAGTAGCGGAAAAATTTATAAACTTTTATGCCAACATTAAATCAGAGGGTGCCACTATGAACTCGATGAGCAATGTGAGGGGGAGGAAGGCACCCGATGAAACTCCCCATGTCCTTGAAGGGAGTGGTTTAACTACCGCTCCCGTAGACGGCATGGGGAGGGAAATAAGGGGAATGAGGACGAGAGGTTGAATACAAATTCATGAAACCTCAATGAAAGTCCGACCCCTCTGATAACTCGTTAGAGTCGAATCTAACGTTTACTACAGCATTTGCCCCTAAGGCTTTCGCATTATCAACGATTCTCTGTAAGGCTTGTAGCCTTGCTTGTTCCGCTAACTCTACGTACTCTTTAATTTCTCCTCCTAGAAGGCTACGCAAAGAGGCAATTATGTTTTTACCTAGGCCTCTAGACCTTACTGTTATTCCTACTACTAAACCCTTTATTTCCACAATCTTATACCCGGGCGATTGTTCGCCGTTAGTAACTAGGACATCTCCTTCTTTATAGCTCATAAGGTAGTTGACGAAATAGTAAATTTAGACTTTGCTTTCAAACATGAAAACAGCAGATAAGGACAATGCGTTCACGCTATTAGCATATTAAGATGCTCTTCAAAGATATCACCTTGCATTCGTGTTCTCGTTGAGACACTTAGACGTACGTAACCCTACCCTATTAGCTAAGATCTTGATCTTCCTATTGTCCAAAATTTACTGAACAGTCTCTTTCAAACATACATTAACGAATTTGGAAAAACGTGAAGCTTAGTAAGCATCAAAGAAAGAAAAGGAATACTGGATAAAAAAGGAGATGACTTAAATCATTCTTCTGTCTATAATTGGTAACATGGGAATGTTGAATTTAGGAGTCGCACTACTTGGGCTCATAACTTTCACTACTATGTATATCGACGTATAAACGCTAACGTTATTCAACTTAACAGCAATCCAGCTTTTTAGACAACAATGAGCTTCAGTTTGACCGTGAGATATTAAAGTGAAGTATGTCGAAGGTTCTACTCCTATTAGTTCTAAGTTTTGGCTATATCTATATGCAGTAAAGCTTATGTTAATTATTGAGTCTGGTGAATAATACTTCCCTATTGTACAATAATATAAGCAACAAACCTTACCGTAAGGTAATTCGTATTTTATGTATACGTTAAAGACGTAAGATACTAGATGAGGAGTTAACGTTACGTTCACGTTGTCCATACAACATTTACAAGCGTAAACTAACTTTATAGGAGTCGACGAATTCGGAACTAGGAAGCTTATATAAGTACAGTATACTTCTCCAGTTACTAAATACTTGCAAAATCCGGGAGGTAAGAAGCAATAACTTTATCCCTACTGCTCACCAAATGGAGTCCAGAATAGATGGTGGAAACGATGATGACGTAACCCTCACCCTTCCAGAGTAGTGAGTAGTCAGATAAATACACACTTATATGCTCGTGAAGGCCACAGATTACTTGCTCTCCTTTTTCCACATCAAGAATTCGCCTCTCAAAGCCTTAAATTGTGCAATTATTAGAAAGAACTGATTGGGTACCCAAGCTTTCACTAACTCCCTTGCCTGAGGTATAACTAGCGCGATCAACAGTACTAATAGCAAGAAGAGGAAAAGCTTCGGCAAATAAATTGCCGTTAGAACTATACCGAGTGCTAAAAACCAAGGGTTTATTAAGTGCAGGTAAAACTCCTCGAGAAAAATTGCCTTATATTTCCTGTTCTTACTCCTCATCACTTTAGGCAAAAAGCGTACAAAATGTCTCACCAAGTGTAACCCCCTTCTAGTCTTCCAACTAAAGTAATCTAACCCCTTTGGTGAGTACTCAAATGCTCTTACTTTAGTGCATATGGCTCTATATCCCTTTAAAGCAATAAGCGTAGCTATGCTGCTATCATCAGCACCGGCATTAGGAATTTCGTCTGCTGAAAGCAAGCTCTTCCTGAAAGCCGTTAGCTCACCGTGGAAAATCGGAGTGGAGTAAATAGCAGACTCGGACAGCCTGATCACATTATAAAAGTTCCTATAAGCGTTTTCAGTACCTCTATTACTCCTCTTAATACAGCTAACAGCACCGATCTCGCCCTTTAAGTACTTTATAGCATCTATTAAAGGGTCGTCCCACAAAGCATCAGTATCGGTTATTACTACTATATCATTACTAGCATTCCTTATTCCCTCTTTTACTGCGAATATTTTACCTCTCCTCTCCTTCTCCTTGACTATTTTTATCGGAATGCCGAGTGATTTGGCTACCTCTATAGTGTTGTCAGTAGAAGAGTCAACGAGTATAATTTCAGCGTACTCCAGAGGGTAACTCTTCATAACGTTTAACAACTTGTCCCTGATTTTATCCCCCTCGTTATATGTAGGGATTATTATGCTTACGGGTTTGTAGCCTTCAGCTTCAACTTCCTCCATTCTATTATCTTTTATAGCAAAGAAATAAGCTAATGGTTCCGAGAAGTGGAGTGCTAAAAGCTCTAAGCCTAAGAGCATTAGGAAAAATAGCATGGTTTTTATTAATAAGCTTTCATTTCAATGAATACAGCTAAATTACAACCTGTAACGTCTAGGTCTTTTAAGGTGACACGTAACCTATAAAGAACCCTATTAAAGACATGTAGATCAGGAAGGGGGCTAATAGCGTGTACTTAGACCGCTTATATTGTTTACACGTCTCTAAATTTACTTTTATATAGAGCATAACATAAAATAGCAGTATTAAAGCTAAGAATAACAGTATTTTACCAGTTACAATTAATATCACTGATAACGCAACTGAAATTAAGAGAGTAAGTAACCTCATTATAGAATCCTTGACTATCCACTTCTCACCAGTAAAAGCCTTATAAGCCTTGGCACCTTTAGCAGCCTCGACGTTCTGCTTTATGTAAGACCTCAAAGAGTTTCTGTGGTAGTGATAAATATAGTCAGAATAGTTGACGTAAAAAGTATAGCCAGCCTTCTTTAACCTATGTAACAACTCATCTTCCTGCAAATAGTTCATTTTCTCGTTAAAACCACCTACTTTAAGTACCGCATCACGTCTGTAAACAGCACCGTTAGCAGTAGTAAATCCCTTACACAAGAAAGTATCTATCGCCTTTTGCATTATCGTAGAGTCAGGAGGTGAGTACACCTTAGTGAAAACAACTGCTACCTTGTCGTCGGTTTCCATAACCTTAACTGCGTCGCTTATCCAACCTGGAGTGGCTATAGTAGCATCGCTGTCAAGAAACGCAACGTACTTACCCTTGCTCTCCAAAACACCTCGGTTGTAAGCAACTCCCCTACCTCTCCTTTCCTCAATTACAATTCTTAAGTTGTAAACATTTTTGTACTCTTTAACAATATCCAAAGTACCGTCGTCCGATTTACCGTCAACTACTATTAATTCAACGTTAGAGTAATTCAAAAGCTTTATAGACTCTAAAGTCTTTCTAATAGTCTTAGCCGAATTTAAGGTGGGAATCACTATACTGACCAGAGGTTCCATAAAAGATGTCCTCATTTGCTTTTAAAAAGCCTTTTCTCAAATCGACTCAGTCCTTCTGTACTGTTTTTGGAATAGTAAAGGGTAACTATTTATCTAACCTTTAAAAATCTTCCATAATTATAAACTGTAAATATATTATAAGGTTTATAAAATTTAATCTTTTGTTATCATCTATCTAAAAGTCATTATAATAGAGCTTAAGACAACTGTTCATCGTGTACTTCGCTAAAATCTTTGTAGGTTTAGTTATACCTAGCATCACGAGTGTTCTTATACAACTTAACATATGCAATCAACTCATTTTTTCTTCACCTAAGTAATATTCATTTATTGAATATTTATACCTAAATAAAGGCACTATAAATACTTTTAAGTAACTTTTCATAAATATTATTATGGATTTAGTAAAGCTTATTGGGGCTATTATTGCTATAGCCTTTTTCTTGGCTTATATTATAATAACTAACGTTCCGGCAAATATAAATACATATGTAAATCAACCTAAGCAAATAGCCAATCAAATAAACTATATAATACCTAAAAATTTTTCTATTTCTTCGTTTAACATAGATCTCCAAAATCTCACTCAGTTAGCCAATGAGTATAAACAAATTTCCGGCAAGTTAAGTATTGAAGTTCCCTCTTTTTATCATAATTTAATGGGAAATTTTAAAATAAATATGCCTAAAATTCCTAAGCAGATCACTGGAAAGCTATTCGTAAATCTTAGTTCTATAAACATTAGAGGGGTTTATTTAAATATATACAATGATTTCAATCAGAGTATAATAATAGAAAATATTACAGGAAAGTACCTAATTCTTTCCTCTGAGCAATATTTTACCCCAATGGAGGAGAGAATGATATTTATCAATATAACGAACTTTACGGGGTTCTATGAGCTTTATAGCAAAGGAGAAGAAAACGTCACTTTCCACATAAATGTTGATGGAATAAACTTAACTAGTTACACGATTTTATCTAAAAGCTCAAATATCTCTCTATCTGTACCAAATTATCAAGGTGGAACAGTAAGTGTGAATATTACCAATACTTTCCCATACTGCATAATTATTGACAATATAACTGGAAAATATTTGTACTTAGAAAAGAATATTACCATAGGAAGTAATGCTACTTCTACTGCAGTATTTTACGTTAGTAATTTTACTGGGTTTTATAATTTATATAATCAAAGTAAGGAAATAGTTAATATTAGTGTAGAAGTTGATGGAATAAAAATAAGCAAGGAAGAATTATTAGGCAAAAACTTCAACATTTCATTACCTAATACTCTTGGAGGAATCGTAAATATTAAAGTATATAATCCATTTAATTTCACTATCATGTTATATAAAGCTTATGGAGAGTATTTCCAACTAGAAAGTGCATATGCTTTGAAGCCCGGTTACTCACATTTACCTTTTAATGTAACTAATTTCTATTTATTATATAATAATATAAAAGATAAGGCAGAAAATATAACTATATTAGTTGGAATAGGAAATATTAATATTACTAAAACTTTTCCTTTGTACAGTTCTATAAACTTAACGTATTACGAAAGTGGAGAAGTATCCATAACGGTTAGCAATCCTCTGGACACTACTCTTATAATCTATAACATAACCGGCAAATATTTATATTTATTAAATAAAACTGAAATTAAACCTTTCAGCTACGGAATTTTAAGAATTTATGTAACTAATTTCACCGGCATTCCTAACGAGAAAATAACGCTCCTTGCCAACGTTTATGGAGAAAATATAAGCGAAAGCTTCGAAGTAAGCAACTCATTATCTATATCCATAAATCAAGTAGATGTTCCAGTTCACAATCCTTTCAACGAAACTATTATCATATATAACATAACCGGCAAATATTTATATTTAACCAAGATTTATACAATTCCTCATGGGTGTACACAATTATTGGAAATCAAAATAATAAACGAAACTGAAGTGTTTAACGAAAATATTACTATAAAAGCTCAGATAGGCCAAACAAATATTACATACGTGGTGGGACTATGATAAAGTATCCCTTCACGTTAATTTACCTAATTTCTAGCCTAATTATAATCGTACTACCTTTTTACTGGTGGACTTATAATTTTGGCGGACTTGTATTAATAGAGACTTCCCCATTCCAAATGTCCATATATTTCCTAGGAACGTTTCTTAAGATTTCATACGTAATAAGTGCAGCTCTGGAAGCTTTTAGAATATTTTTAATAATAGTAATAAGTAGAGATATTTACTTATTTTTAAAAGGAAAAATAATAAGAAACAGAATTTTACTGATGTTAACTATCTCATATTTAGTATATCCTATCATAATATATATAGTGATAACGTATTTAACGTCATCGCACGGAATATACTCTAACTATTCGTTTTTAGAAATTGGCAAGGAATTAGTGAGCGTAAAATATGAGAACGCTAACTTACTATTAACCTTTACCTTCTATCCTCAGATCATATATTGGATTGCGTTAGCAATAAGTTTTCTATTTATCCCATCGTATTTAGAAACTAGAAAACTTAAAAAATGAGCTTCTCTCCTTCTTTTTAATTTTTACTGATTTATGTAATTTTAAGAGCCCTATTTGTGTGTTAGCTTCTTGTATCTAGGTTAGCTAATAGCTGCTTAGATATAACAACGGCTTCCCTTTTTAGTTCCTAACTTCTCTTCTTACTAGATAGCCTAAATAATCGGTAAGAGAAACACCTCCTAGTTCAAAGCCGTCGTCAACAGTTTCCGATAAACCGTGAAGTTTATATACTTTGTATGTAAGTTTAACTACAATGCTGAAACCTAAGGAAGTGTGCCAAAAACTAGGAATATCATACCGCACACTACAGAGCTATGTTAAGAAGGGTTACATAAAACCCGTGATACTACAGAGTGGAAAATGGAGGTTTAAAGAAGAGGATGTCGAAAGACTCATGGGGGTTGTTAGGAAGAGGAAAGTAGTATTATACGCTAGGGTATCATCAAACACACAGAAAGACGACTTAATAAACCAAGTAAAATACCTGGAGGAGAACGTTAAGGACTACGACCAAGTAATAACAGACATTGGTTCTGGGTTGAACATGAAGAGAAAAGGATTCCTCAAGCTATTGAGAATGATACTAAACAACGAAGTATCGAAAGTTGTCATAGCCTACCCAGACAGACTAGTTAGGTTCGGCTTTGAAATAATAGAGGAGGCATGCAAAGCACACAACTGCGAGCTCGTGGTATTAAATAAGGAGGACAAAACACCAGAGCAGGAACTAATCGAAGATTTGATCTCTATACTGGTATCATTTAGCGAGAAATTGCAAGGAATGAGGAGCCATAAATATGAGAAGGTGAAGAAATGTGTCGAAGAGCTTAAGGCTTAAATCATTCCAACCGGAGGAGGAATACGTTTACCTAACTTACTCCCTGAAGAATAATAAGAAGGTGAAGAGCAAGATATTACTAGAGAACTATAAACACCTACTACAGAAGGCTTTAGACTGGTTATGGGAGAGGGTAAAAGTTGAGAGAAAAGAAACGAAGAAAGGTAAGAAAGCCACTAAGATCAAAATAACCTTGCCAAAGAAAAAGGAAGTTTACAAGGTGTTGAGGGATGAGTTAGAGAAGGTTAACAATCTAGCTTCCCACTACGTTGACAAAGCAATAAATGATGCTTACTCAATCTTGGATAGTTGGAGGAGGAGGGCTGAAAAAGGACAAGCGTCATTAAGGAAACCAACACTGAGGAAGGTTTACGTTAGGGTAAAGTCGACACTTAGAAAGGTTGAGGGCGAAGAAGTTAGGATTACAGTAAGACCTTATGAGTATTTAACCTTCTCTTGGTCTCACACTTGGTTTTCAAGGAGGGTTGAAGGACTTGAGTTGGGTGAGCCCATAATTAAGGAGGATAAAGTTCACCTACCATTTCGTTATAAGTTACCTTGGTTTACTCCCCTTGACTTTCTATCTATTGATAGTAATCTTTACACATTGGACGCTTATGATGGTGATAAGTTCATCACTTTTTCAATTAAGGAGTTGTACAGTCTAAAATTCGGTATGGAGTTGAAGAGGAGTAAAATACAGTCTTTTGCTTCAAAGCACGGTAAGAAAGGGAAGGTGTTAATGGAGAAGTATTCTCATAGGGAGAGGAACCGCGTGCTAGATTATGTTCACAAGTTTGTGAACAAGTTGCTGGAAATGTATCTTGTGACAATGTTTGCTGTTGAGAAGTTGAATAAGCAATCGATGTATCAAGACGCTGATGACAAGCTGTCTAAGAGGATTTCAAGGACTATGTGGAGGACAATTCATCGTGTGCTTAAATATAAGGCACCACTTTACGGTTCTTTCGTTAAGGAGGTGAACCCACACCTCACTTCCAAGTCCTGCCCCAGATGTGGATGGGTTTCCCGAAAGGTCGGCAGGATTTTCAAGTGTGAGAGGTGTGGGTTCACTCTAGATAGGCAATTGAACGCATCTCTCAATATTTACCTCAGGATGTGCGGGTTCCCCCACCTCTTTCTTACTCCCACTGGGAGTAGGTGGGTCGGGGTTATCCCGCTAAAGGGGCGGAGGGGTATGAACGGGGCAATGCCCCGTGACTCCGGTGAAGCCCAAGGGCTGAGAATTGAATACAAATTCATGAAAATTCAATGAAGCCCAAACCCCTCACTCTTTAAGCTTATCACGGTCTTCATACTAAAACATTTTATAGTATAAAAACTAACTGTATTAGACTATTTAAAGAGATAAATACCATGATTTATCTTAATTCATGCATCCTAGCAAAAACCAACGTTATTATCGTACCGTATTTTAATTACTGACGTCTCCAATCTTGGAAAGGGTGATCAGCATTTTGTAATGCTTTCGTTAACATTTGTACAATTCTGGAGTCTTTTAAACCTCAAGAAAAAGGCTTATAAATTTATTTCAAAAATTATTAACAGAATGGGTTTAGAAGAAGTAGTGACGTTCTTAATACCCACGCTTAACGAGAGGGATGGAATTGGACTAGTAATTGACGAAATAAAGTCCTTAGGATTCAATAAAATAATAGTAGTAGACGGAAACTCAACTGACGGGACTGCAGAAATAGCAAAAGAGAAAGGAGCTAAAGTGATCTACCAACAAGGGAAGGGAAAAGCTTTGGCCATAATGACCGGATTAAAACACGTAGATACACCTTATGTGGCAGTAATTGACGGAGACTATACTTATAATCCTGCCGATGTGATCAAGGCGTTAAAAATGATGGAGGATTACGATGAGGTAATTGTCGTGAGAGGGAATAGGAAAAACATACCTTTACTTAACCGCTTCGGTAACTGGGTTATAACTAAAATGTTCAACATACTTTTCGGGACCAGATTGAAAGACGTTCTTTCCGGTTTTTACGTCTTGAGGACTAATGAAGTTAAAGGAGTTAACTTTGAAGCCAAAGGTTTCTCCATCGAAGTCGCTATAAGCGCTTACTTAGCTTCCCAATCAAAGAGGATAGGAGAAGTAATTGGTGATTATAGGGCTAGAAGAGGAGAGAGCAAATTGAAGAAAATACAAGGTCTCAAAATACTCTTCGATACAATTCTGCTCGCAGCTAAGTTCAACCCAGTATTCCTCATATTCGTAGTAGGGTCAGTATTATTACTACCCGGGATTGCCATACTGTCTTACGTAGCTTTAGACTACTTAGCTTATCAAATTTTCCACTTTGTCCTAGCGTTTATAGGCTTCAGCTTATTTAACGTAGGGCTTATATCCCTCCTCCTATCCGTGCTAGCCCTTTATTTAAAGAGAATGGAGTACAGACTAAATGAGAAAATAGAAGGTTTGAAGAGAGATGTGTAAACTGGCAGTTCTAATAACTTCGTATAACAGATCGGAATTATTCAAAAAGACTCTGAAGAGCTGGTTAGATAGAGAGGAAGTTGACACTCTAATTATTAAGGCCGACTCATCAAAGAGGGAAGAGTATGAAGGATATAAAGAGGCTTTAGAGGAAATTAAAGGTAAAAGCGTTGTATATGAGATAAGCGATAAGAGGAGCGGGCCAACTACAGCTAAAAACCGCGTGTTGGAGATGGCTTTACAAAATGACTGTAGGTTTATGATATATGCAGACGACGACCACTATATTCCAACAGAAAGTGACGTGAAGGGGAGCTTAAAAATTCTCCTTAACGGGTCAATTGGGCGGAATTCTTTTTCACGTTGATAGAAATCTTTTTATATTTGTTTGTAACAAACTTTTTGTTAATAAATGATGATCTCTCACGCCGATGTGGGCTATGCCCAAAAGGGTGGGAGTGATTGCGGAGATGTGAGCCCCGTGCCGTTGGGCTCGAAGGAGTCCCATGACCCACCTGTGGTTGAGGGCTAAGTCCCTACACTCAATCATGATTGATCATAAAATGATTGAAATGAAAGTGTAGGGACAAACGGTAGTGGGAGGCAAAGTGATTAATCTGGGTAATAGGGCAGTAGACCCTGACTTCTTCTTAAATCTTCCAATTGCGGACTCGTTAAGTAAAGCTTTAGGTTATATTTTCTTGGACGTTAAGCACGGTCCCAGACTTGCTGAGTTTGTCCCAGCTTTCTTCATGATAAAAGGTGAGGCCGTGAAAAACGTTAGGTATGATGAATTCTACGACAGTACTAACGGGTTTAGAGAGGAGAGCGACTTTCAGCAGGGAGTTAAAAAGGCTGGATATAAACTAGTCTTTAACCCATATTTTTACGTTTACCACATACCTATTGAGGAAGGAGGAGATAGAGGAGTATCTTTATCGAGACGAATTTTCGGTAAGTCTAAGGCTAATACTTATTTTTCTTTTAAGTGGTATTCAAAGCCTAAAGCTATATGGTACGTTTTAGTCTCATCAATTATCCTTATATTATATTCGCCCAATAATGCTTTAGAAGTAATGAAAGGGATTAAAGACGGTTTAAAGGAATATCAATCAAAGCTTACCAGACGAGGGAAGTTCCGGTAACTCATAACAGCAATGTTTAAATAACGGGAAAAGGAATAAAGGTTGTGTATTTAACTAGGAAAGTCAAGGTATTCCTAAAGAGCAGAGAGATTATAGATAACTGGTTATCATCAGCGTTAGAATATATGAAAGGAAAGGAGAAAATCAAGATTAAAGTAAGCGGAAAAGAATTCGTCGTTAGTAGGTGGTTTTATTCGGATATTGTAAATATGTTTTACGATAAGGAAATACAGGGGCTAATAACTGAAGGTGATAAGCTTATAATAAAAACTAAAATTCAAGATTTTCAAGCTGATGACCATATTAACAAAGAAGGATTTAAATTTATATATGAGGCCTCAAAACGGGGATGGAAGTATAAGGATGGCATTATAGAGAAAGAAGGCGTCTTTTTCAAATATGGTAGCTATTCTGTTTTCGAGATATTTGACGGACATGCATATGATAATATAGATGTCTATGGTAGAGATGTTGTTGACATAGGTGCTAATGTTGGTGACTCATCAATCTATTTTGCATTAAAAGGAGCTAGGAAAGTTGTAGGCGTTGAGCCTTTACCTAACGTGTACGCTCGAGCTATAGAGCATGTCAAGCTTAACCATTTAGAGGGTAAAATATTTTTAATAAATGCTGCTCTAGGTTCTAAGAGCGGAAAGATTAAAGTGCCTTGTAATACGTCAACGTATGGCTCAGACGGTTTTTCTACTTTAAGGACTAATGGAGAATGTGAGGTTCCTATAGTAACCTTATCTGAGGTTATGAAACAAATTACTGAGCCATATCTTCTCAAAATGGACTGTGAAGGTTGTGAGTTTGATGTAATATTAAATGATTATGAGCACGTTAAGATGTTTGAGAAATTAATTATTGAACACCATGCAAAGTCTACCGGTATTGAGTATACGAAATTAGTAGACAAATTATCTAGTGACTTTCACTGCGAACTAACTTCATTGGCACCTTGGGTCTCTAAGGAAGAACAAGGGTTGTTATGGTGTGATAAAATTAAATAAATAAAACCTAGAGTGTTTAGATAAGGAATAATCTTGTCTACACGAAATTAGTGTTTTTATCTTTTTGATTTGTGTTTTATTATTAAACCCCTTCTGATTAATTCTTCCTCATTAATGAAAATTTCGTTCTTCCTCTTTCTGTAAATTTCTGGTAATTTGGATATAACCCAAAGTAATGCCTTAACCCTGGCTTTAAACAAATAAGTCTTCCTCCTCTTAACTAAGTCCATGAGCATTGAACCGAAGAAGTAGAAGAGAACTTTAGGCATTTTCCTAAACAAATACCCCCTACTGAAGTTCTTTAGTAGGAAATAAAGCCTCCTACTCTCAAGAAAATACGTTAGCCTTATTTCCCTACTTCTCAAATCCTTAGGTAACGCTCCGTGTTCATGATGAAATATGCTAATAGGCAAGAACTTTACTTTATATCCTCTTTTGATAGCCCTAAAGCATATATCAGTGTCATCATACTCGTAAAAGTAATTTGGATCAAAACCTTTAAGCTCATCAAGAAGCTTTTTACTGATTAGCATAGCAGAGCCTTTAGCATAAAGAATATCGGTAACGTCTATACATTGATTTTCTGCCGGCTCTCCTTTCCTAAGCTCCCTTGGATAGCCTAGTTCATCAATAAGCCCCCCACAACTATCTATTAAACCGCTAGGGTAAACCAATTTTAGCTGAAAAACAGTATTATAATTCTCTTTATTTAATATAGTAGACAATTGGAATAATGTGCCTGGAGGTAATGTTACATCGTGATCTAAAAAGAGAATAAATTCTCTGCTTGCTTTATTAATTCCAGCATTTTTACTGTTTGCGACACCTAGTTTTTCCTCATACTTGAAGTACTTTATTGGTAAAATATTCATATATTTTTTTACAATCTCTTCAGTCTTATCTTTAGAACCGTTGTCTATTATGATTACTTCATAATCGTCATGGAAGTCTTGAGCTTTAATGCTTTCTAATAACTCACCAATTGTATCCTCAGCATTGGAAGTAGGAATAACAATTGATAACACATTAGCATATTGGCTAAATAATAATAAAACTACTGTATCATTATCGATCATGCAATGGTGGGACAATATGATAAATAAAATTGAACTATTTTCTTTTTACACAATAAAGCATACCTATCTTACTTTTATCCCAGTTTGGATCATTTTTCCTATATATGTGTTCATCTACAAATTTACAGTTGTATTCTCTCTCAAACAATTGTATTAACTTATAGATAGACATACCAGTATTATACGCATGGTATTCAAACGCTAATTGATCAAATTTAGATACTGCCTCATAATCGTTTAAAATTAAGTTATATTCACATCCTTCGCAATCCATTTTTAGTATATCAGTTTCTAAATTATACATCTTTATAATATTATTTAATGTTTCCATTTTAACCTTTATTCCATTTCCTTCAGACTCTTTGAACAGTGTCACCGGCGCTTGCTTAGTTTCCACATTAGAGATGACGATATATCCTTCCTTATCTCCTACAGCTATATTTAATGGAACGATCTTTCCTTCAAGACCGTTTATCCTAATATTTTCCACTAATTCTTCATATGCTCCAGGGTGAGGCTCTATTGCAATTACCTTTTTAGCCCCCTTAATTGCGAAATAAATTGCCGTATCTCCTACGAAAGCCCCTATGTCTACTATTGATTTATTCTTAACATCCACGTAACCATATGCTTCATCCTCAAATGTTTCAATAATTTCATAATAAATATGTTTAAATTTTGTATTTCCTTTTTCCCAATACTTACCATTATATCTCCAATTATAATAGAGGGCTTTCAGAATACTATCAAATTCTCCACTAGCTACACGTATTTCATTTACTGGTATCCAATAAGTATTTCCATTAACGTAAAACCCAATAGAATTATTTGTGCAATTAATTATCTTTCCTTCACAATATAAGGATAAAATTCTCGCAAACTCGTCTCTGCTGACTTTGATTACACCATTATCCTTACATTTAATCAGGATTTCTGGGCTTTTGAGAGCATATTTAAGAATACTAATTGTCCAATTTTTCAGTAATTTCCTCGACTTAATAGCTATTTTAGCTCTTTTTATATAATTACTCATTACCTTGCACCTTTAACTATTCTTTTAATCAACATTTTCATCCGTTTTGAAGGAATACTATTATAAATAATGTGTGGAAGTAAATTAAGATATTCATGTAAATCGTGGTTAATTAGATATAGCTCCGAAAGGTCTTTAATCGCACTTAATACGTTTTGTTTGTAGCCTAATTTTTTCTTTATTTCTTCTGGTGAGTTATACAAGGTTAACTTTGCGCTCAATAACCTCATTTTTACAACACTTCGAACCCGATTTTTTGGAGAGATGTTATTAATTATAATTTTTAGGTCATTTATAGACCTCCTTAAGAAAAAAAGCTTTCTTAATATATCCTTTTCGTTAAGTGCTATTGAATCGTTCTCATTGTGTATTCTATATCTCGTCAATCTATCTGCAGTATGAAATAGTTTACCGCATTCAGCCGCAAAGGCGGGGACAAAATCTTCTAGGGATTGATTTATTTGTTTAAGAAGAGTTAATTTACTCTCTAAGCAACTACGTCTAACAGCCATTAAACTTACAGTTGCTACAGTACCAAAGTACTTTATCAGAAAATTTCCCACTCTTTTATCAAATGGGTCTATAAGAACGTCTTCATGAGGAGTTATTTCTTCAAGATATCTAATAATCCAACTTATTTTAGGGTCTTTAGTGTTTATACCAACTATTTTATCATAATAAATATACTCTCTTGTATCATGAAAGTACGACACTTCTTTTTGGGTACTAAATACCTTGTATATTTTACTTAGTTTATTTGGTTTAAACTCGTCGTCGTCCTCTAGAAATGCCAAAATTTCTCCCTTTGACTCTTCAATTCCTACGCTAACTCGCTCCCCATAGTTAGGAGTATCATATACAATATTTTTATAGCCTAATTTTGCAATATAATCGTCTATGTCTTTATCTTCAAAGCTTTTAACTATAACCACTTCATATAATCCTTTATCTAATAACTGAGTATAAACGCTCCTTATCGCGTTTTTAAGGAACTCTTTTCTATTATAAGCTGATATAATTACGCTAATTAACATTTAGGAGTATAATACATAAACGGTTAATAAATTTTTATTGCCCTACCTCTAAGATTGATTTATGAAAATTTTGTTCGCATTAGATAGGACGCGACTAGCCGGCGGAGTTAGATATATCTTTGAAGTAGCTAACGGGTTAAAGGATAAAGGTCATGATGTGAAAATAGTTGCTTTGACCGGAGATCATAGTTGGTTCAAGAATTTAAGGGTAGAAATTATTTATAAACCATTAAACTTAAATACGTTTAGTTCGGTAGTCTACGCTTTTTACAAGTTTTATAGATACGTAACTCTACGAAGTGCTAAGGGAAACCCTTATGATACTTTTCTTTTAATTTCGTCTAAACTCGGTGTACGACCGGACATTATTATTGAATTAGCTGAGTTAATTAGAAGCTTTGACTCAGACGTTACTGTTGCGACTTATTACTTGACAGCGTTCTCAGTTTGGTTTTCACAAAATAAAAACCCATTTTATTTGATGCAAGACTTTCCAGAACTGGTAGAAGGAAATGAAGGAAAGTTAGGCTTAAACATGTTTTATCACTCGCTAAAGTTACCATTCTCTTTTATAACAGTCTCTTCTTACGCTAAACAGCTAATTGTGGAAAACAATCCCATAGCGAAAGTAACTATAGCGCATCCCGGAGTTGATTTGAACATTTTTAGACCAAGAAGAGCAAACAGTCAAAATCAAGAGAAGAGGGTTATGGTAATATTAAGGGGGTCTAGGTATAAAGGTGACGAAGTAGCACTAGAAGTCTTAAAGAACGTTAATAAAAAGGTTCCTATTCATGTAGTTTTTGTTGGAGGTAAAAGTCTTGTTAGGCATTATTCAAAGACTATAGGATTAGACTTCGAATACTCAGTATTTTCTAACGTATAAGACGAAGTCCTTGCTGAACTTTATTCGTCATCAGATGTTTTTCTCTATACATCTTATGCTGAAGGCTTTGGTTTACCTCCATTAGAGGCTATGGCTTGCGGAACTCCAGTAGTTATGAGTGATAATAAAGGTTCTAGGGATTACGCCATAGATGGTTTTAATGCGTTAATATCGCAACCTGGTGATGTTAAATCATTGTCAGATAATTTACTGAAAGTGATTCAAGATGATAAACTGAGGGAGAGAATGATAGAGAATGGACTAGAGACTGCCAAAAAATTTACATGGGCAAAAACAGTAGAGAATTTTGAGAAAGCTTTAAAAGAAATAAATTGAGTTATAAAATAGTATAGTAAAATTGTATTAATTTCTGGTTTACTGTTATTGATTTACTGCAGTAAATGTATAAGTTTTGATTGTTATAGAGCTTATTTTTATAGTTTAAAATACATCATTTCTACTCTTTGTTAACAGCCGAGTTGAACGGTTTAATTTAGTATCGTGCCAGATGAGCAGTGTGGTGATAGTGTCGTCGTTAAGCTACAAATTCTGGGATTAACCTTCTCTCCCATAAGACTAGGGCTATGGAGTACATCATGGTGCGAATGCTCCTATTTACTGCCTTCGTTGCTCTCTTGAATCTAATTAG
>Ga0209451_10073_pt1 | contig 16509 bp, 15 predicted proteins | sample Arccon1NAG2MetaG_FD_184743 | JGI IMG/M metagenome (GOLD analysis project Ga0209451, IMG submission 184743) | Archaeal communities from Yellowstone National Park, Wyoming, USA - Archaeal consortia 1 (NAG2) MetaG (SPAdes) (version 2) | ecosystem: Environmental > Aquatic > Thermal springs >...
AATCTAATATGGTACTTGGAAATTTATAAAAATTATCATATAATTATCTAACTAATTACATTAAATCGTTACGAACTACTAATAATGAATAAAAATTATTTTTACTAATTAGATTTTGGGTCTACCGGACAAGGAGGAACTAATGATTAGAGTTAGGGATCTAAAGTCCTCCAGGAAGGTGGAGGAGGGAAGGAAGGCTATATTGTCCCTCAGCCAACTTGTCCAACCCTTTTCTCCAGCCCGAGCCAAGAGGCTTCTTGACGCTGCTGACAAGTATTGTTCCTTTCTCAACTTCCCCAGGGAGATTAGACACTACCTCTACACTAATAACACGTCGGAGAGTTTCAACTCGATCCTGGCTAGGTTCGAGGAGGAGCTCGGAGGTTACTTTCCCTCTCTTCGCTCCTTGGAGGTCTATCTCTACGTTTCGATCCATGAAAGTAATTCGCGTTGGAAGTTCAGGCCCATGTCGGTGATAAGGCATTACTCATATCATCTCAAACAACTCCACGCTTCAAGGTTCCAGGTGAGTCTTGATGAAGACTTTTAACCTTCTGCTTACATATTTTCTCACACAACTATACCCAGTAGCCCCGTTATTAGGTTTTGCCTTGATTACAGGGCGATATTTAAGGGAAAGTCCCACAACTGCTGCTCTGCGCCTCCTCCAGGGCCCTCCTCTCCATCTCAGCCACCGTTTCATTTAATAGCGCGTCCTCCCCAACTACCTTGGGGACGAGCGCGGTCACCACGTGATTGGATAAACATCTCATGATATGACCTAGCGCTCGTCCCCTTTTAGTGTTACTGATGTAGGATCAATTAAGTCACTTTCATTCTATAGAAACAAATAAAAATCGCAATGGAGTCCTGAATCGCCCTCATTCCTTTTGATAAGAATTATGGTCTCGGAAAGGCTTATAATAAAGCGACAGAGGTTGCTAAAGAACTGGGAGAAGATTATGTTATGTTTTTGGATTAAGACACGACTATTCTTGATAATTTTGCTCCCAGCAAAGTTGTAAGAGAAGCTAAAGAGCTAAAAGATAGGGGAAGTCCACTGCCAATAATATTGAGTGTGAATATAGACAACGCTCTAATAGACAAGGAAATTCCTAATTCTAACTTTTACACAGCTAGGGGGTATTCAATAGCGGTATGATATTGAACGTAGATTATGCGTTAAAAGAACCTTTCTTAGAGGGTTTATTTCTTGATGGATTAGATTTTGAATACACTTATAGGGCTAAAAAATTTGGATATTTACCTCTAGTTTATAGGGAGAGAATGATCTTACATAAGCCCGGAGAAAGGTCAAAATATTATTCGAGGCTATGCGGGAAATTACTGGTAGCTCTAATGCTCATGTTACATAGGAATGATAAAGATCGTGAAAAGTACAAACAGTATGGGTATTACTTCAATTTCCTAAGATATTATCTCATATTACGTAATGATATATACTTATGGTTTGGGAAAAATATATTCTAGTTTTTGGAAAATGATTATAGGCGATCTATTCATCATGTGCGAAGTTCTTGGGTATAGAAAGAGCGCTAAATGGATTTTTAGGGCTATTAAGTATGGCTTATTAAGAGACTTAGAAAAAGATAACCAAAAACTCTTCAATTAATTTCTTTAAAAACTCACAGTAATTCTTCTCTTAGTGCTTTTTCAAAGTTATTTACTGTGGAACTCCATGTAAATCTTTTTGCGGTCTCTAATCCATTCTCAATTAACTTTTCTCTCAATTTATCATCTTGCAGAACCTTAATTAAATTGTCAGATAAAGACTTAACATCACCGGGTTGACTTACCAACGCGTTGTAGCCATTTACAGCATAATCCCTAGAACCTTTGTTATCACTCATGACTACTGGTGTTCCACAAGCCATAGCCTCTAAGGGCGGCAAACCAAAACTCTCAGCGTAAGATGTATAAAGAAAGGCATCTGCTGATGAGTAAAGTTTAGCTAACATCTCATCACTAATATCTGAAAATACTGAGTACGCAAAATCAATTCCAATAGTTTTTGAATACGCTCTTATTAATTCCTTTTTTCCGATAAATATCACATGTATTGGAATTTTCCTATTAAGAATTTTTAAAGTTTCTAATGCAATATTATCACCTTTTTGTTTCTGTCCTCTTAATATTACCATGATTACATTTTTCTTATTTCCAAAGCTTTCTTTTCTAGGTCTAAAAACATTCAAATTAACACCAGGATGAGCAATAGTAATTGTAGCTGAAGGATTACTTTCAAGTATTAGTCGCTTAGTGTAGGAGGAAACAGTTATGAAAGAGAAAGGTAATTTTAATGACTGATAAAACATATTTAGCCCAATTTTTCCTTCATTATTTTCAACTAATTCTGGAAAGTCTTGCATTAGATAAAAAGGTCTCTGAACTCGCGAATACCAAACAGAGAAGGCTGTTAAATAATACGTAGCTATTGTTATGTCTGAGTCAAAATTCTGAATAAATTCTGCCAACTCAGTTATCATATCTGGCTTTATTCCAAGAAGAGAGCTAAATAATAAAAACGAATCATAAAGTTTTATTTTGCTATTTCTATACTTTATAAGTTTATATATTTTATAAAATTTATATAATATTAAATTTATTTTTGTTACTGTAGGTTCTTTATATATTACCTCAACTTTTAATCGCTTAAACCAAGCATGATCTCCTGTTAGCGATAAAATTTTGACGTCATAGCCTCTGTCTTTTAAACCGTTAGCAACTTCAAATACATATCTTACTCCACCAGTTAAACTAGTGGTAATCAACACAAACGAAATTTTCATACATGGGTTAGTTTTTAAACTATCTATAAAAATTTAAATGTTAAGATTACATTATTTCTCATGCAAATTAGTGTGATTATTTCGGCGTATAATAGGAGGGACTTTCTTCTAAAAACTGTAAATAGTGTAGCTAATCAGACTTTAGATAAGAATCTGTATGAAGTTATTGTGGTCAAAAATTTCGAAGATAAGAGTATCGACGGAAACCCTAAATAAAATAGGATATAAGAACGTAGTATATGATACACCAAGATACGGCGAAATGGTTGCTATAGGTATTAAGGAGTCATCTGGTGATATTCTGGCTTTTTTAGAGGATGACGATGAATTTAAGTCAGAAAAATTAGCAAAAATATATAACATTTTTTCTTCACATAAAGATATATCTTATTTTCACGATACAAGGGAGTTTATATATAAAGATAAGGTTATAGATTATTACATAAAGATTATGAAGGAGAATCTAATTAATTTTCAAGAATTTTTCCTATAAAATAAAAATATTATTAATATCTTTTGTTACTGTCTGCTCCTAACGCATTTGAACATCATATCGACATTACTAGATCTGATTATATCGCATGTAAAATCCTTTGACAATATATTTATTATTCTTGATTTTAACTTAGGATAGTGAAATTCAAAGATTATATTATCAAATTTCCTAACATTCTCATAATCTTTGGTAATTATATCGTACTCACAACCTTCACAATCCATTTTAAGAAGATAAGGTTGGTCAATACATTTAAGTACATCATTAAGTGTTACAACGTCAATAAGGGTATCTCCAAAGCCATTGGCTCTGTAATTAAAACTCATATATATATTATAATTTCTTGGAACCTTTATCTTACCTTTTTTAACACCCAGTGCTGCATTTAGTAAGATTATCTTCTCTTTGAGATTATTCAATGCTATATTATCCTTAGCTTCATTATATACACTAGGTAAAGGCTCTAATGCTATTACTTTTTTTGCTCCTTCTTTAGCAAAATATATTGCAGAATCCCCTATACCAGCACCTACATCTACTACACTTTTGTCTTTTATTTCGTTAAAATAATATATTTTTTCATTAAAAACCTCTATAGCAGTAAATATAATATGTTTAAGTTTAATATCATTGAATTGCCAAATTCCATTTCTAAATCTCCACCCCTGAAGATATGCATGTATACCCCAATTTATTTCAGTTAACGGAATTATATCTTCACCAATATGAATCCCATCGTCTTCTATCTTAATATGAGGGTACTTGTATAAAATAAAAAATAAATTAAATAATGTTATCAACGGAATATGTATTTCTATATTATTTTTAAATTTCACTGTTACTGTAGTAAATTGTTTTTTATTCAAAACTGATCTAGGCATTATTGAAAATAGAGACAACCAAACTAATGGGCTAATATTTTTAAAGTATAATTTATATATACGATAAATATTTCCTATGTTTCTAATCATTTAATGTTGTCTATGCCATACTTACATTAAAAATTTATCGCATTTCTTATATACCTATATTATCGTCTTATATGTTAATATCATATAATAATATCATACTTCAAGTATTAAATCTACTTAGAATACATGAAATTCTTAATGCATACGAAGAAACGTAATGACCTAATATATTAGATATATGCATAAGAGTACATGGCTATGAAAAGCTTTAATATTCAATTTCTGAAGAACTAAACTGAATGAACCCTATAAAGAATGCGTTGAAGAGTCTTAGTGTAACTACTACCAACGTCATAGTTGCTTTAATCTTCTTCATCATTACAGCTAAAATCACTAACCCAGAATTCTTCGGAAAAGTCGCAATAATTCAACTCCTCGAAGTAGTAACTTCTGCCTTCTTTTACTTTATTCCTGGACAAATAATAACAAGAGAAATTTCTTATCTTTACGCAAGGAAAGAGATAAGCAAGAGCGTAATAGGTAAGTTTCTTTCTTTCCCTTTCCTCGTCTTACCGCTTTTTCTTATTCTCCTCCTTTTCCCTAATTACGTTAAGTTGACAATACCTTACCTTTTCCTTTACTTGCTTAATGGTGTTATGGGCTCTATAATGGTTGGAATGGACATGTTCACTGAGACAGCGATAACAGGAAATCTCTTCCTAATAATAAGGTGGGGAATCTCAATAATTGCCGTCCTCTCTCACAACATTTACCTTTTCATTGAAATATGGACTTTAGGAGGTATTATCTCAGTATCCATGAACTACGCTTTTCTAAGTAGGAAAGTAGGGTTAATATTACCTTCTTTTGACTTTGCTTTTCTCTTTAAACACTTCAAGGAAGGCTTACCTCTTTATCTATCTTCTTCAGCAACTTTCCTCTCTTCACAAGGTGACAGAGTAACTACTGCTTATCTGCTGGGCTCATACTACCTGGGTTTATACCAGTTTTCAGCTTTAGTAGCTGGAGTACCTTCAATGGTTTTAGGAGCTTTAGGAGGAGTTCTCTTACCTACAGCATCATTTTACAAGGCTTTGGGTAAGGATGAAAAGAAGATGTCTTCTATCTCCTTCCGCGTGCTGTCTTTAATTACCTTTCTCGCTGTCATTATTTCAATACCTACAGCCGTTTTGGTCGTTGAGAAATTCTTCCCGGCTTATACTTCCGGAATTAAAGTTCTGATCCTCCTCCTTTTAGCTACTACTTTGCCTTTCCCCATAGGCTCTTTAACGAATTTCATTATAGCAGCTAAGAAGTCGTTGAGGCCTTTTCTCATCCTTTCACTACTTAACGGAGGTCTGGTTTTATTAACTTCTTTCCTCTTAATTCCTAGAATAGGAATAATGGGTGGAGCGATTTCTCAGATTATTGTTTCTATAATTTCCTCTTCTTTCATCATAATTTATGCTTTAAGGACTTCAACATTCATTTTAGGTAGAAAGGAAACTACATTGTTAACTATGATGCCTTTAATAGGGTTATATGAGGTTTTCATTGATCCTCCTTATTTAGACCTTCTTTTACTATTATCTATTCTCTTCCTTTTTAAGTTCTTCAAAATAATTACTGTTGATGATATGAAACTAATACAGTCATTTTTACCTTCTAAGTTAAAATTCGTAACTTTGATATTGAAGATTATTAGTTAAGACGAACTTAGTAACATTAAACAATTTATTGAAAATACCAACTTGTATTTTCATAATTTTTTGACTATTTTGTTTGATTAATCTTCTCTGACTCACATAAAATAACGAGTAGACTTTCTACGAAAATCCTTTGCAGTATTACATAACGTTAAAAATAATTTAATACGACATAAGAGGAGTAAAATTATTTACTGTAAAAGCCTAAAATACTATCATGTGAAATAGATAAAACTTATTTCATTGAATTATTTCATTGCATAAAAGAATGAAAATATTTAAGTAAGAGAAATTTCCGTAAACTGCTATTCGTAGAAAGTCCACAGGAAGAGCTTAAAAGTTCTAGATAGTAGTCTTATTCTTTCATGTTATCTATAAGTAGAAAGAAGAGGAATGTCTGTATGAGTAGATTTTATGGTCGTTTGACTTTATATTCTCTTTATTTAGCTAGAGGCGTCCCATTCTTAGTTGGTAAGTTTAGTTAGCGTATAGATTTTTAAAAAATCAAGCTACTCCACTTTTTAGGTAGAAGTATATGATAAAATACATATATTCATATTTGCGTTGTTGAGCAATCTTTATACTTTTTGAGTAGAATATCTAAATATTCTTAATAAATCTTGTGAAACATCATTACCATTAATTTTTATCACGCCACTATTTACGTTTTTTATCTCAGTTTCATTTGTATTTATACAAACTGTAGCATCGCACTTAGCTACGTAAATTGTGATAGTGCTAGGTATATTTAATTTATTTTCTCTATTAAGTATTGCAAATGATTTATTGCTTACGTTAAGTTCTGTATAATTTTCAAATATATTTGCTAGCTTACTTAAGTCGCTTGTATTAACACTAAAAATAAATCCTCTTATATAATCGCAAGGATTTAAAGTGAGTTCTATTTTAATTTTATAGTTATGACTAGTTGCTATTGTACCAAACAATACAAATACATTATTAATTTTTTTAATTTCATTATTTCTATTATCATAATACAGTTCTTCTTTCTTACTATCTACTAGTTGTAGTTCCTGAGAATTAATCTTAATAGAATTTATATCATTATTATTATTTATATTAAATTCGTAAGTTATACCATCAATTATTGGTATAAAAATCCATTTCGAAGGAGTTTTTGTACCACTCAATGTTACACCTATTTTATTTACTAATTTCCCAATTATAAGCGTTATTGTTAAGAGTATGAAGATTTATTAAATGGTAAATGGCTATTCTTTACTAATGAAAGGTCTTTTCATTTTAGCTTATGCGGTCACTAACTTACATCCTGGTGCAGGAAGAGGTTACGGAATAGTAGATTTGTCAGTACAGAAAGATCAGCTGGGCTATCCTATAATTTATTCTTCGGCTTTTAAAGGTCCTTTGAAGGCTTTGTGTGCAAGTGACGCAATTAATGATTCTGGAAGAATAAATTGCAAGAGAAAACCGGAATGTTGCTGTTTGTTTGGAAGTGAACCTGATGATGAAGAGAGCAGTAAAGGTATACTTAACGTATTGGACTTACCATTGTTTTCGGTCCCAGCACCTATACATGACGGTTTTACACAATTAAGTGTAGATTATTTAATTTCTAGAACTAATAACATTTTTAATATAATAAGTGAAATAAATGAGTATGTAGGAAGTTTAGGAAATGAAATTTCCTTACTTTTACATGAGCATGAGAGTGGTGAGGAAAGAGAAGTTTATAATAGCAAGGCTAAATTGTTCAACATAAAAGGGTTTAGGATCTTAAGTTCTTTACCTTTGTTTAATGGTAAACTCGCTGTTTCTAAAGATAAGAAGGTTATTGATAAGTCTTTAATAATTTATACTAGGAATAGATTAAATCTTTTGACTAAGGTAGTTACGGAAGGAGGATTATGGAGCGAGGAGTACATTCCTATGGGTTCATTTTTCATAGGAGGGTTAATTATTGATGAGAATGTCCAGAATAACTTTTGTGGAGGCGAAATGGGTAAGCTAACTTGTGATAACTTACGCTTTTTATCTTATCTTTCTAAAGTATTTCATGCGAGTAAAATTTCTGATGACATTTATTCCTTTTATCTTAACATAGGAGGTAAGGAGAGTATTGGTAAAGGATTAGTAAAAGTTTTCTTAGGTGTTTGAAGTGGATGAAGTAGATTATGCACTAGAGATCGGGGAAAAAGTTCTTAATTTAAGTAAAAAATGTAGAGGTAAGGATTCAATAAGAGGTTTTAGGAGTAGGGCTAGAGAATTTCCTCAAATGATGCAGCAAATGGACTTAATTCCTTCAATGACTTTCCTATTATCAAAAATCGATGATTCAATTTTAATTCCTTCAATAATGTATTTTAGTCAAGCTGAGGAAAACGTTACAGAGAAATTGTGTAATGAATTTAAAGAAGAAGGTTATACTTCATATTTAATAGTAAACTTTGAGTGGATAAAGTTTAAGCTTCAAGATATCCAATTTATCGATAAATGCATTAAGTCTTCTAAATCAATTGAAGAGATAGCTTCCGATTTATTAAATAGTTATATAAAGAACGATTTAATTTCAGTATTAAAAACTCTGAAGGATAACGTAGAACTCTTGTCGGAAGTTGAAGATTCTGTACTTAATCTTTCCATAGAGATAAAGAAAATAGTAGACGGTATTTATAGCGGTGAAGATTAATGGAGATCTTTGATATAGTAGATCAACTAATTAATAAAAACAAAGTTGAGTTCATATTTATTAATTCTACACCGTGGTGGGGTGGTAATGAGTTCGGATATACTTTTGGTGATGAGGGAAATGTTACTGTTCCCTCTGCTAATACGATCGTGGGAAAGACCAGATGGTTGATGAGGAATATCATTGTCCAAATTTTAGGACTTAATAGTTTTGATGGAATAGATGAAAGGTTTCTGAAGGATTTGGGAACGTTAAACAGCAGGTCTAAAATTGCCGTGAGGGTTACAAGATGTGAAGGTAATGCTAATCCTTCATACTACTTCTCTAAAAATGAGGCTAGTTGTATATTTAAAACTACTAAATTATTAGAAAATTGGCCCACTATAAAAAATAAACAACCTGCTATTTCTAGTAAAAATCTAATTAGAGAATCGATTGGAAATAAAATAGATATTATTAAAAATATTATGAATTTTATACAAGACGATAATGAAAAAATAAAAAACAAATATTCTAAAGAAGGTATATTTAATAATTATAATAGCATATTTCAGGAACATAAAAGTTCTCTAAAGGTAGCGCTATGTTATTTATCTGAATCAGCAAAGGAATATTTTAGATATTTTCTCATACCTAGATTCATCTTAGCTCACATTGGAGTTGACAGTCCAGAAGAATATTATTACATGCAACCAGCAAAGCCCAAAAGCGTTAAGATTAAGGTAGAGGTAATAAATAATGGTGAAGACGAAGACTTCTTTAATTTTTTTGTTACTTCATTAATCTTTACGATGAAATATATGGGAATAGGGAAAGCTGCTACTAGGGGCTTTGGTAGGTTTATCCTTACGGATCAGCAAACAAGTGACTTTCAAACAGAGTTTAACAGCTTATTAAAAATAGGAACACTATTAGTCTGTAAAGAAGCGTGTAAGCCAAATTTTGATATTCCAATAATTAGAATAGATAACCCACAGATATTTTTCTTTAAAGTAAAAAGACATGAGAAAATAACCGGCAAAGATCCTATAACTTATCTGATTGCAATAGGTAACGCTACGCTTAAGGTAGCATGGAAGATAGCTATTAAAAAAATATATAAAGATAAAGGTGCTGCATATCATACTTGGACTTTAGGATTACCAAGAAGTCAACATAAAACAGGGTACTTGATTGATGAGGAAGAAGGTAGAAGAATATCATATATCACGATATCGCCTATTTGTGATGGGAATACTTGTGATAAAATCTACCTCATACCGTTTATATACGAAGAAAAAGAAGAATTCAAAAAATTAAGATATAAAGGAGGTCATGATAGACAACCCAAAAGCATTTACAATAAAGCAATTACACCAGATAAAAAAGAATATCCGGTAAACGCTGTAAGAGATCACGTTTATATAGCCTTAAGTTGGTTAAGATATATTTTAAGCGGTGGTGATAATGCAAGCTAATAACTGCATATTCAATGCTATTCAATATTATGTTAGTAACATGCTTAATAATCCTTACAAGAAAGAGGAAATAAAAAGGGAGTTATTAAAGAACTTAGTTTCGTGCTCTTTTTCTGAAAAGATGGATATAGCTAATAAATCGTTAGAGGAAGGAGTGAACGCCTTAAGAAGTTTAGGCTATTGTGCAATAGATATTAAAGCGAGGACTACAAAGAAACTTTACGTTGGTATTTCTGAGATTTCTCCTTTCTATCTCTTTTTCGAGACCGGATTAACGTGGAATTTAGCATTAGACTTGCCTTACATTCCCGGGTCTATAATTAAGGGAACTCTAAGGAGTTATATGATAGATCTATGTAGAGAAAATGAGGAGTGTATAAGTTACGTTTATCAGATTTTCGGTATCCCAGAGAATGAGAGACATAGGAGCGAAAATGTAGAGATTTACGTAACCGGTTTAGACTCTTCATCCTCTTTGTTGGTAGCTTTAGACTCTTATCCTATAAGTGGAGATAAATTGCTTGCCGGAGATATAATTACTCCGCACTATTTTAAAGAGGGTAAGGTGGTAAAGAATGAATATCAAGCTAATCCAACTCCTATACCGAGGGTTGCTATAAATGAGGGCATAACTTTTAGATTTGCTATAGGAATTCATCGAGATGTAATTCCTCTGTTTCAAGAATGGACAAATAGCATAGGTTATAATGGAGGCGGTTTATCATTTTTTGTTCCAATACTTTACGCGTTTAAACAAGGTATTGGTGCTAAAACTACAAGGGGTTATGGTGAATTTGACTTTGAAGACTTTTCTCTCGTCAGTTTCAATTTCACTAGACCTAAAAAGTTAGGGAAAGCGAGGGTGAGAGTTAATGGTAGACGATAACTTCTTTTTGTATAAAATTTATGCATTATTTCACGATCCTCCACATAAAATGACTGTTAATCTTAGACAGACAGGGCACGAGTTTTTCAGAGATCTCGTTAAAGAGCAGAAATTATGTGAATGCCTTACGGTAAAAATATACTCAGAGTTGGGACTAAACAATAGAGATCGGATATATAATATATGTGAGGCTGACAAGAATGAAGAATTAAATAATTCAAAACATAAAGAGGAAAATTCAAGACACAAAAAAGTAAAAAATAGATATATAAAAGCACATGAAATAGAGGCTTTATTATTTCTATCATACCTTGTTTGGGATACCAATTTTTTTAATTCTATGAAACATACTGTTGGATCATTAGCTCTACCTATGTTAAAAAATAATGAAGCAAAAAAGGCTAAGCAAATAGTTCATAGTGCGGATATCTACGCGTCAGAGTTTAATAGGTGGGTGCTTAACTACCTTTATTTAAGCCATGTATCGGGAGGTATGGTTAAATATTTCAATTTTCATAATATATTTAATCCGGAAAAATTTTCAGAATCAAATTATGATATAAATAAGAATAATTTAGAAAAATTTAGTAATAAATTTAAAAGTATAATTAATACTAATAATATATCTTCAATTGGGGATTTATATTTCCTTATTTATACAATATATGAACCTTTGTGGATATATTATAATCTGCCAGTGGAGGTTGAAGATTCTAGGGCTCCATATTTTACTATATTCGACCATCTGTATGCTTCTGCAGCAATGGTAAACTGGACATATTTTAATGGAAAACCCAAAAAGACTAAGCCTGTAAAACCAAGCGGATTTTATGTTGTAATAGATATTCCTGGAGTACAAGGAATTATAAATTCTGCGAGGAAGGCTAGCGATTATTGGGCTGGAAGCTGGATGTTATCGATGATAATTTGGTTAACAGCGTGGCAATTAATTAAGGAATATGGGCCAGACGTTTTGCTAGCCCCTACTGCTAGATTTAATCCACTTTATTATGCTATGGTAATGAATTACCTTCAAACAAAGGGCGTTATTGACGACTCTACTAGAAAAGAAATTGATGAGATTTTGAATTCTGTGTTAGGAGATCTTAGCGGAATATATGATTATAAGAATTTTTTGAGAGAACCTATAATTCCTGCTACGATAAGCTTAATATTAGCTAAAGAAGAGAGGAGTTGCGAAATTAAGACTAAAATTCTCAAGTATTATAGAGATGCATATAATTGTATTGCGAAAGAAATTCCTAGAGGTAAAATTGAAAGCGGGCTGTGTAAAGAGTTTATTACGGCTTTTGGAATTGAAAAACTTAATTCAGGTAAAAATGAAGAACCTTTTGTTAGAGCACTAGTTAAGATGGCTGAGAGATATACTGATATGCTACTAATTAGACCTGCTATATATATTATAGATATTGATGAAGTAAAAAGTGAAATAGAGAAAGATATTAATAATCATGAGGATTTGCATAAAATTCAGCCTAGTATATACAAGCAGCCTAGTAAATATAAGTGGAATCATAAAATGGGAAATGATCCTTGTGAACTTAGTCCGTATTTTAGCTCATATTATCTATTTCATTACATATCAACTAAATTATACAGAGAAAAGATTAAGGAGATATATAAACGCGAGGTACTGCCTAAGCCGGAATGGTTTAACAACTTTGAACGCAAATTCGATTATAAAAACGGAGGGAAGGATTGGGAATACTGTACGGTATGTGGTAATGAGCCTGCAATATTTAATTTTAGGAAAAAAGAAAGAGAAGATGATTATTCTAAGGAAACCAAATGTGAATTAAAAAATCTCGTTAATTATGATTCTAATCGGCTAGAAGAGAATGATGAAGGATTGAGTAGACTAAAGGTTTGGTTTAAGCCTGGAGAAAAATTAGGTCCTCTATGCATATTAAAGAGAGGCTTATATTATTCACTACATTACGCTGGGCTTAAAGTATTCATGAGCACGGATGATATTGCTTACAGTTATTATAAGGAAGCCATCAATCCAGAAGTTGAGAACATAGAAGGTTGTGAGAAATTTGAGGAATTCTTGAATAGTGAGGAAACAAACGTTTATGCCACATTCGGAAATCCCATAACTGCTAGGAAGGTAATTAATAAATGCTCTTCAATAACAGAAAAGAGCTTAAGCTGTCTAACCAAGGAGTATGGCATAGATAGGGCAACTAAATCTTTCGTAAATACTATAAAAGGTTATAGAGACTCTTATGCAATAATTAAGGCAGACGCTGACGATATGACGGAATTAGCAAGGGCTGAAATAAATGCAGTAAAATATATCAAAATAACTAATAATATTAAAACTAATAATATAGAAAAATCTTACGATTACGCTTGTAGTTTAGCTGAAATTATTAATAATGGATATATCTTAATGTCTCCAACGTATAGAGTAGCGTTATCTACAGCAATGATGATAACGTTACTTAGGGATATAAAGACTGTAGAAGTTGATAATTACGGTCAAATAATTTATGCAGGCGGCGATGACGTTGTAGCCTTAGTTCCTATAGACAGATTAATTGATACGTTGATAGGTTTAGAGAAGAATTTTGTAAGTGAAGATGGTTTCTTTAAGGTTAGGAATTGGTATATTCCTTCAATGTCTCCTCATGGAAGATCGTTCTCTGTTAGAATTTCAAACATAGCAGATTTTATGACTAATGAAATACAAACTGCGACTGAATTACTTAATGAGGTAAAAACTGTAGAGTGGTGTAGTAATGGAGATTATAAGAAAAAGTTCTCAGTTATTATATCTTCCTCAAGGTCTAACTATGTGAGTATATTACCCATGGGAGATTTCAAGAATTTAGAGTTATTAAAGAAAATGTGGTTACTTAATTTAAGTGGTATATTAAGCTCTTCAGTATTTGAAGACTATGAAATGGGATTGAAGAAATTAGTAGACCCATTATCTGATAAAGAAAATGCACAGCTAATTAATAGGTTAATTAATTATGTGTTGATAAGAAATAACGGGAAAGATTTGAAAAGAGATTTCAAAATAAATATCATGCATGTGACTGCTAGAGATTATAAAAAAAGTAATATTTTTGATGAAATATTCAAAACTTTTAGGTTAATGAGGGGTATACTTTGAATTATAAGCTTATTTTAAAACCTTTAGAAGAATACAGAATAGGATTAAGACAAAGTAGCGGAATCGTAATAGAAAACGTAGATGTAGTATCGGCTTTTCCTTCCCCCACTACGATATTGGGAATTATAGGAAAGTTAGGTAATAGTAAGCCTTCCGATAAACATGAAATACAGGACTTAAAGGAGGCTTATAAGTCGTTAACTTCTAATGAATTAGACAAGAATAAGTATAATGCAGAGGATCCATTAATTTGGGGACCGATAATTAAGAAAGATGATACTACTAACCTCTCAGTATACTATCCCTTACTCTTTAATAAAGTAATCCTTAACGTGGAGAAATATCTAAACCTAGCGTTAAATCCATCAGACATAAATTATATGGAGATAGTGAAGGATTTACATATACAACGTAGAAGGATGAATCAAATAAATAGAGATAGTAAGGATACTATTCATTTGTTTTATCAGAAATTCTTTTCAAATGAATATATATTAGAGTACTGCGTAAATGTCAATGTTAACGATGATAAAGTAGTGAAATTAGGGGGTGAAAATAGATATTCAAAAATAGATATCATATCTAGTAAATACAACTATAGTGAAGGTAATTACGCAGTATTATTGCAACCTTTATTATTTGAAGCAGGAGATGATTATTTCGTTAAGTTTGATAAAGTTAAGGGATTTAAATGCATTGATGAAATTTATGGCATTTTGGTAGAAAAAGGTAATAGAGTGGACTTTAAGGTTAAGACGACATATTATGCTTTGGGTTATGGCAATGAAAGGAGACCTATGCTTCAAGCTTTACCACCAGGTACTCTTATTAAAGTGAAGGAAGAGTGTAAGGAAGCTAAAGCTTTAGGAATTTTAAGCCAGTTAGGCTTTGGAGCTATTTACCGAATAAAAAATACTTAAGGAATGTAATAGTATTAGAAAGTTTTATCAATTTTTATTGAGTTAAACTTGTTAAAAGAAACGAGAGCAATGAGCTTCAAGAGATTACTTTAGCTTGACAGAATAGATTTTCTACGAATAGCAGTTTACGTTAGTACTTTCAGAAAGTTTATAGCCTTAGTCTTAAGGATTTTCATTTAAATCCTAGTCTAAGAACTTTTCGAAAATACTAGCGCTAATATTTGCTGAAACCTTTTTGTACGATTCTCACTTCGTGGACTTTGATCTTACCGGAAGGACTGTAATCCACGCCGGTGCTTATGTCGGAGAAACTGCACTATATTATGCTAAGAAAGGAGCTATAGTTTACGCTTTTGAACCAAATCCAGATTGTTACAATGTAGCGGACTTAAACCTCAAACTTAACCATGAATTAGCTAAAAATATAGCTCTTAAGAATTATGCTATAGGTGAGGATGATTACGTAGAATTTCCGAACATAAAGTGCAGTGGAGGTGCCAGCGTTTACAGTAATGTTAAAGATAAAGTTAAAGTTAGGAGCGTAAGTATTTCTACGATTTTAAAAGAATTCAAGATAAATAATCCAGATATACTTGATATAGATATTAAAGGTGAGGAGTTTAAAGTTATATATGATAGAAGTTTAGAGAAATTTAAGATAATAAGAATAGAATACACAACTGAGATAGAAGGCAAAAAACTAGGTAATGTGGATGACATAATAAATAAGTTGAGAGAATATGGCTTTAATAAAATTAGAGTTTATAAACATAATGAGGTGATATACGATCTTTCTGAACATGGAACAATACACGCAGTTAAATAACTGACTACAGCATTAAATTAGCCAAGTGTTTCAATAAATCGAAGTGTTCATAGCGTGATTATCATTATTCAACTAGTCATAAGTTTAAAATAGATTATATATTCTTGGAGATGAACCAAAAAGTGTTTTCATAAATTAATTAAGTCATGAGAGACATCTGCTTAATTTATAGTCATGAATCATAATATTATATCTAAGTGATTAATTTTAGTGCTAGTATTTAATAAAAATTTTGTCTTAAACTTAAATACACCAATTATCGTCATTTATGTTCTTTATAGTGGTGATTAATATCCGAAGTATTGTTTTAGCTTTCTTATTCCTTCTTCTAGACCGATTCTAGGAGTATATCCTATTATCTCCTTTAACTTCTTTATATTAGCTACTCTATACTTTGAATCACCGGGTCTTTCTTTTTCATAAATCACCTTGGCTTTTTTGCCCAATACCTTCTCAATGACCTCAAACAATTTAAGATTAGTAGTGCCGAGTCCCGTACCTACATTATAAGTCCCAGTTATACCTTTTTCAATAACCTTAAGCATTACATTTATTACATCTTCGAGAGAGTGTCCCAAGCGCAAATAATTGAATAAATATAGTATGATAGAAAAACAATTTTATAATTAATTAAGAATAAAATATAATTATATCTTTCAGTATAACGAGAGATTAAGCTTATAT
>Ga0209451_10074_pt1 | contig 15973 bp, 10 predicted proteins | sample Arccon1NAG2MetaG_FD_184743 | JGI IMG/M metagenome (GOLD analysis project Ga0209451, IMG submission 184743) | Archaeal communities from Yellowstone National Park, Wyoming, USA - Archaeal consortia 1 (NAG2) MetaG (SPAdes) (version 2) | ecosystem: Environmental > Aquatic > Thermal springs >...
TTAGATTATTATTAATTCTTTTATTTCCTGATTTATTCAATCCAGAGAATTTTACATTTAATATAATTGAAACACTTATTTACACTATAGATTTATTTTCAAGGAGGTGATTTTGGGTCTACCGAAGTAACTCGGGGACGAGCGAGGTCACCACGTGATTGAATGAGTGTCTCATGGTATGACCTAGCGCTCGTCCCCTTTTTAGTGTTACTGATGTAGGATCAATTAAGTCACTTTCATTCTATAGAAACAAATAGAAATCGCAATGGAGCCCTGAATCGTCCGAACAGATCCACAAAGCACATAACTCACTCCAAATTTCAAATAAGTTAAATAGCATGATAGTCAAGAAAATTAGAGGAATGATAATAGTCTTTCCGTCAGAGGATATAATGAATAAAGTACTTAAAGACGCTGAGATAAAACCCGAAGAAATCGAGGACGTAAAGAACGATAAGCAATGAGTATTTTTATTCAATTAATTTATTGATAATATCATTTTATTGAATTTATATAGAATTATGATACTTAAAATTTGTAAAATTTCAAGATTTTTTAATAATATATAATAATTATTGCTGTTATCATGTTATAGAAAATATTTTCTATTGCCTATATTCCAAGAGTTTAAGATAAATATTGTATTTTGGGAGTAGTAATAATGATCTCACCTAAGTTATCAGACTTAACATTAAATTAGGCATATTGATATCCTATATTAAAAAAGACTAGAAAAGAGCGTGATATTTTCATAATCAACATTCTTTCCGCATTAGTTTTTATAAATCTTAAACAGTATGATATATCTTATTAAGGTTTCGTTGCAACAGTATTGGGAGGAATAGATTTGTTAATATTATTGCAATAGCAGTATCAATCCTATATATAGATTCATGGTTTCCAAGGTTGATTAGTCATATTATAATGAGACAATAAGTTAAAACTTTTCGATCATCAATAAATAAAGCTTAAAATATATAGAAGTTTCTTATTGCATATGGCAATAAATAATGGGAGACGGTTAATCGAAAGTGATTCTTTCGCAACTTTAATTCCTGAAATAGATAAACAAGCAGCAAGAGAAAAAGGCCCAGGAAGACCACCCTATTGGGAAATGATTTTTTGGTGGACTAGAAAACCTCTTATTTCAGCCAGAGCTTTCACAGCTGCTGCACTGTTACCTGAAGATTTTCCATTAGACGAATTTAAAAGAATGATTAGACTTCAAAATAACGGTCCAAAGACTGAAATCCCTCATAAACTTCAGCCTATAACTAACGGTAGATTTAAGGGCTTTACGCTTTTAGATCCTTTTGCAGGTTTCGGTTCAATTCCGTTAGAGGCTAAAAGATTAGGAATAGGTAAAGTTATTGCATCAGAACTTTTACCTACTGCCTACGTATTTCTAAAGGCAGTATTGGAATATCCTAAATATGGAAAGAAACTTATAGACGACGTTAAAAAATATGGGGATGAACTCCTTAAGAGCTTAGAAAACGACGTAAAAGAATTGTATGAAGACAATGGGTTTGTGGGGACATGGGAAGTTAAATGCCCCCATTGCGGTAATTACACTCCTTTGATTAACCAGTGGTGGCTAATGGCTATGAAAGGTAATGAAGGAGAAAACGAAGAAGGAGTTAAGTCTGGAAAGTTTAAGAGAATAGTTTTTATGAAGCCAGAAATTAATGGAGGTAACCTTAGAATAAAGGTTTTAGACCTAAATAAAGAGTTAAATAAACAAAGTTTAACAGCTAAGGTAAGTAAGAATAAAATTATAGTAGATGGAAAAGGTTATGACGTACCCGAGGGAAACGTTAGTGCTAAAAGTAGTAATGCCAGATGTTTGTACTGTAATAATGTATTCCCCGGTAAAGGTGATAAATGGTACATAAAAGAAGCAATAAAAGAGTGGAATAAGAATTATGAAAGATTTTTAAATGGAGAAATAAACCTAGAAGACTTACGTAATTCTAAAGCTAGACCTAAACTTCTCATAAAATTTAATGGAGAATCGAAAGACATAACTTTTGAAGAGATTACAGAAGAAGATGAGAAAAAATTCTGGGAATCATTTGCTAGATTAAGGGAAATTGATATAAGCAAAATACCTACAGAGAATGTTGCTTCATACGGTGTTCTCAGATTTACTGCATGGGGTATAGATAAATTCTTTAAATTATTCGATGCTAGGCAGCTAGTGATTTTTAGTAGAATTATTGACGAATTAAACGAATTTAAAGAAAAGATTGGAGGAGATGAGAAATATAAAGAAGCTATAATAACGTATTTAACTATAGCATTCTTAAATCATATAAGACATAATTGCTTCTTAACATTGGTTGAACCTAGCAGAAAATTTATTGCTCATGCATTGTCATTTAGAAGATTTGCGTTTACATGGAACTGGGTTGAAATGTCTCCTTTAGCTAACATTATAGGTTCCTTATCTAGAAGTTTGGAACATGTAGAAGAAGGATTAGAATATTTGATACTAACTAATTCTAATTCACAAGTCGAAATTCTTAATTCTGATGTAAATGAATTAAATTTAAGCGATAAAATAGACCTTATAGTTACAGATCCGCCTTATGCAGACGATGTCCCTTACCCTGAAGTAAGTGATTTCTATTATGTATGGTTAAAAAGAGTTTTTCCATTTTCTTATAATACACAATGGGAAGAACTAGTACCAAAAGATATAGGAGTTGACGAAGAGAGGACTAAGACGTTCAATAATAGTGTTGGTACTTATGATTATTTTAGAGATAGACTAGCCAAAGCATTTAACAAGCTTAGCGAATCTTTAAACGATGATGGATTACTCATAACATTCTATAATCATACTTCTCCAGACGCGTGGATTTCTCTACTTTACGCTAGTTGGTATTCTTCAAAGTTTAGAATAACCACTACATATACGGTAACTACGGAAGACGAAACGCGAATAACGGCTCGTAATACTACAATTTCGTTAGATAAGTCGATGGCTATAGTATGGAGGAAAAGAGCAGAGGGACAGAAACTAGTTCAAGAAGTCAGGAAAGAGGCAATTTCAACTGTCTCAGATTGGATATCAACCATGTTAACTAAGGGAAAGCTTAAGCTTTCCTTAGATACTTACATAGAAATTTTAGGAAAAGTTATTAGTGTATTTACAAAATACGAGAAATTAGTAGGATTGGGAGATGAAGGAGTTAATGCTGTAAGTGATCTTATTACTAAGTATATATTTCCTACTACTACGCAGTCAATAATTGAAGGACTATCTAAAGGTGCAGGTGTGTCAATTTCTAATCCTAATTCAACGTACTACGTTTTAGTAAAACTCTTAATTCCAACTCCAAAAAGAGGAGTGAGAAAATTAGATAGAAATTCTCTAACTTACTTGAATATTTCTGGAAATATAGACGTTAAAAGTCTACAAGATAATGGGATTATCAGTTTAGATAAAGATTCTATTGCACTTATTGAGCCAGATCAAGCTGCTAAGGATCAACTTAGTCTCATTTCGGCATTAGAGCAACTTCCAGACGTAAGAAAGGCTATTCAAGGCGACTATAACTTCTCTAATCCAGTTGAGGCGTTTCATTATCTTGAATATATCTCATTAAAGAACCCGGATAAGATAAAGGAAGAGGTGGACAAGCTTAAGGAAAGGACACGTTTCGTAGATGAGGCTTTAGCTATTGCTAAAATTTTAGCTAAAGTATTAGACGATTCTGATGTAGAAAAGGAACCTTCTAAACGTTTATCTGGAGAAAAAACAAACATAGAAAGGTGGGTTCAATGAGTAATCTGATTTACGAGAATAAGGTTAGGGAAGACGTATTTAATAGAAGTTTGGACGATCAAGTAGCTCCAGAGCTCAGCGACGTAATAGTTAAAAACGCACCATCAATTTATCTTGATTCCAGAGAATTCTTCTCTTCGACGTACATTACCGATTCTATGAAAAGTTTAGTTAGGGAAATAACGAATGCTTTGACTCAAGGTAAAGGCCTAAGTATGACATTATATTCTTTATTCGGAGGAGGTAAAACTCATACTGTACTTTTACTATTTCATGCTTTTAATAATCCTACGGTAGCAAGGGAATTCGGTCTTGAAGTCCCTGAAAATATTAAGGTAATAGGTATTGGAGGTAAGGATAGTAGAACTGCACCTTCTCCAGAAGATCCAATAGAGGAAGACGGAATTAAGATAAAAACTTTGTGGGGATACATTGCCAAAAGATTAGGAAAATACGATATCGTAAGGAAATACGACGAAGATCTCATGTCACCGACGAAAGATAAACTAGAGGAATTATTTAAGGGAGAAAGAGTACTAATTCTAGTAGATGAGATAGCTGCTTATTTAGTAAGATTAAAGGGGTTAAGTGGTGGAAATTATTATAATCAATGTCTGTACTTCTTTGAGAATTTAGCCTCTTTGGGATCTAACTTGCCTGTAGTATTATTAGTTACAATTCCTGCAAAAATAGAGGAGAAGAGTAAAGGAGATATTAGAATGTATTTTGAAAAGGGATATGAAGACGTCATAGAGGCCTTATCTAAGAAGATAGAAAGAGGAGGAAAGATATTCAGAGCACCGATAGAAACTTCGATAGATTTGGCAAATGTACTAATAAAGAGAATATTTAGAGAAATAAACGAAGATGTGAAAAAGAGAGTCGTCGAGGAGTATCAGAAGTATGTTGATCAATTTAAAGATTACCTAGACGTTACTACGGCTCGGGAAGTTGTAAATACTTATCCTTTTCATCCGCTTTACGTGAATTTTTTGAAGAATTTATTGGAAGGGAATGCTCACCTTCAAGGTTCTCGTGAAGCTATAAAAATTACTAGATATGTAATAAGGAATCTTTGGGAAAATAAGCCTACAAGAAGCTTAATTTTACCATCGGATATAAGTATAAAAGATTCTCAGATACGGACAATACTATTAAAGGACTTTAAGAGCTACGACGTAGTTGCAGATACTATTATTCAAAGATCTAAAGGTTTAGATGTCATATTTTTATTAGCTAATTATATTTTTATTTCTACGTACTATTATCAATTAGGTTTAGATCCAAGTCAATTAATTTCTGCCTTACCAGATAGTAAGGAGATTATTACTTCTTTACTAGATTCAGAGTATCTAAGTTCTTCTAGAAAACTCCCTGGAGATATAAAAGAATCTTTAGATAATATAACTAGTAATTCAAAGAACGTCGACATGATTATACCTTATCTTATAACAGATAAAGGAAAATATTGGGTTACGTGGTTTTTGGATCCAAAAACAATTTGTGAAAAAGACGCTAGTAAAGTGTCAGAATTTGATGCTGACACAAAACTTGATTCTATGATGCTCAGTTTGGCTGAAATTCCCCTTGATGTTATTCAAAAGAAAGGTAAAAAGGCTATTAGCGGTATGTTGTTGAAATTATACAGAAGTATAATAAGGAATATAGATGAACCAATTGATATAGACGAACCCTCATATTATCTTGTAATAATTGGCAGGCCAATATGTGAAGATTGTAAAACTTCTGACGACGCATTGAAAAAAGCCGAGGAAATAACTAGAAAATTGATATATTATACTTCTTCTGGTAAATCTGAAAAACCAAGAAGGTATGCTAATACTCTTACTTTGCTATTTCCATTGATTGGTAACAATAGAGATAAAATGCGTGATTATGTGAAGAGATATATTTCTTGTTCCAATATTGACGTTACTCCCTATTATAGGGATCAAGTTAGTAAAGACTATGCTCAAAAGATTTTGAACGATTATGTAATTAGTTTAGAGAGCGCGATATACAACCAGATATTCCAGTATTTCGATAGGGTAGCTTATCCTACTGGAAATAACGATGTTAGAATAGTTGAGTTAAAGAGTAGTGGTAAAACTCTTTTACAACAAGCCGAGGATACGTTATTGGATGAAGATAAGATAGTGCGTGAAGATAATTTTGACTTTGAGACTTTGAAGGCTTACTTGGAGGCGACAAATGTTACAATAGTCGATAGGATGTCGTCTATAAAGGATATAAAGGAGATGTTTTACGCTAATCCGTCATTACCATTTATAACCGAAACAACATTTTACAATGCTATACGCAATGGCGTCGAAAAACTGGAAATTGGAATTATGAATGGAGGTAAAGTGTATTATAAGAAGTACGAAGGTTCTGGGGAAATTATTGTAAATGATTCTTCAATAATTTTACCTGCAAAGGACGCTGCTGAAAAGGAAATTGATAATTTAATATCTCAAGAGAAAATTATCGAGAGCGAGAATAAAATTATAAAAAGGTATTATATTTTAGAGCTTCCAGACGGTATAAAGATACCTTTACGTGAGCTTAGGAATGATGTGGATTGGCTAGAGAAATTTAAATCTGGAGAGATTAAGCTAGTTGAAGATGCTGTAGAAGCTGGGATAGATCTTAGCGCCGAACCTAGCGAGATAGAAGGTACACAGGGCGAGACTAAAGAAGTTAAAATAATTGTAAAGAAAATAGGTAAATTTGATTCTAAGGTATCTTTATCATCAAGTTTAGGAGATCTTAATGTAAAAGAGGAATATCCAGATTTTCAATCTACTCTTAAGATTACTGTAAATCAGGATTCTATAGTTAATATAACTGCTAAGTATGATGATAAGGAGAAAAGAATTAGTATACCTATAAGAATATTACAAAATGAGTGTGAAAAATTTGTTGATCAAATATCTTTAGATTCTCATATATCTGAGATTAATATAATAAATACGGAAGATCTGAAAAACACACTTAGTAAAATTAACTTCTCTATAATTGGTAAAAAATTATTAGAGGGTGAAGTTAACATAGAAGATTCCAGCAAGAAAATTAGTTTGATAATGAAGCCTATGGGATCAAATATTAACGATTTCATTAGCTTCCTAACTCCTCAGCTAAGCCTGGTAGGTCTAAAGCCTAAAATTACGGGTTCTCTAGTAATAAGGGTTGTTGAGTTTAAGGAAATAAATAAAGACGGAATAAAGAATATTAACGAACTTATTAATAAAAACTTTATAAAAGTAAAGGTTAAGGTGTGCTAATGGAGTACTTCATAAGGGAAGGTAATTCCAACACTTTTTATTACATACTAAGGGGTAATGTTACTTCAAAAGTTTTCAAGACATCCGTGACTTTAAGTGAGATGTATGACATAATTCTAAAGAACACAAATATGGAATTTAAAAGAACTAAGAAAACGCTAAGAACTGAGAATGAAAGATTATTTAAAATTTTGGTTGTTTATGGAGGCGTTAGGCAGTCAATGAGAAAGATTTACGCCACAAGAATTAATGAATTAGGCAAGACATTAATAAATATGGACGAATTTAGTTTACAATTTTGGTATACGGAATCTTTAAGTAAATTCTCAATTAGAAATAATGTAGTAGACACTTTTAAGGTTAGCAAGGCTTTCCGTGATCTTTATGAGTGAATTTATATTAAATTATTTGAATATATTAAAGGATTCTCACCCTATGTTTAGATATTCCCTATTAACTGGGGGAGATTATGAGCCTTATGTGCACCAAGCAGAAATATTTTATAGAACACTTTCTAGAGATCCAGTAAGATTTTTAGTAGCTGATGATGTAGGTTTAGGAAAAACTATTGAAGGGATAATGATAATAGATCAGTTGGTTAAAAACAGGGGAGTTAAGAAGATTCTGTTAATTGTGCCTAAAGTTCTAGTTGACCAATGGTTATATGAATTGAGGAGATTTACAAAAGAATGGAAGCTCTCACCAATTGATTATAGGAATAACAGGAGTTTATCATTTGAGGATGGGATTTACATAGTTAGCGTAGACACCTTAAAAAGGACAAATCATATGAACAAATTCCTATCAGCGTCATGGGATTTAATAATGGTTGATGAGATCCATAAAATAGGGATAATAGGTAATAAGGAAAATCAAAGGTATACTGCTTTGGCTTCGTTAGTAAGTAAGAATCCTAATTCTCATTTCATAGGCCTATCGGCTACTCCTCATAAGGGTAACGATAACGATTACATAAAAAGATTAGTTCTTATAGATCCCTATATGAGGGACGTAGATGATAAAATATTAAGGAGTACAGTAAGAGCAATAATATTAAAAAGAAATAAGGACAACGTGAATAAAGTTTATGAGAAGGAAGATATATTTCCTAAAGCGTATTTTGTACAATATTTGGCTGAACCTACAGAAGATGAGAAGAAATACTATACCCTTATACGAGAACTTTCTTTGTCTATTATTAAAGAATATTATAACAACGTAGGAAAACAGCCTAAAGCACTTCAACTTCTAGCATTTAATATAGGCAGACGCTCATTATCAAGTCCTTTGGCAGGTTTGATTACGTTTGAACATATTATTGAAAATAGAAGAACAAAGCTTAATGAGGAGGAAATCATTGATGAGGCAGAGGAATACGCTGAAGAAGAAGATGTGGGAGAGAGTATAGAACCAGATGATATAGCAAACAAATTAGCGGAAATTAACGAACCTTATCTGTCAAGATTTAAGGACTTCATTCCTAATTTAATTGACTCTGCTAAGAAAGTCATGGAGGACGATACTAGAATAAAAGCACTCATAAACCTAGTAAATAAACATTTAAGCAAAGGAGACAAGATAATAGTGTTTACTGAATATAAAGATACTGCTAATTATATTAATAGGAAACTCAAGGAAAGCCTCAATTTAACCGATAATGAAATTAAGATTGCCTCTAGCGATAATGTAAATCAAGAAGGAATAGATAATATTAAAAAATGGCTAGAGGGGAAGGGAAAGAAAATATTAGTTGCTACAGATGTTGCGTCAGAAGGATTAAATTTACAAACTGCTAACGTTATAATACATTATGAGATTCCATTAAGTATAGTAAGATTCGAGCAAAGAAATGGAAGAGTTTGGAGACTTAAGCAAACAAAGCCTGTATATATTTATTATATATCATTGAAAATAGATTTGGAGCGAGCCCTACTTGAGAATTATTATAATAAATTATTATCAATAACTAAAAGTACGGGATCTAACGATAAGGTAGTGGATGCAGTAATTTATCAAGGAGTTACTGTGAATAGAGTATTTGATTTAAGTGAAGATAAGGAAACTATACCTGTATACGCGGTATATAATGATCCTAAAAATGAAAAGGAACAAATAACGCCAATTAAAGTGTGGGAAGCAGCATTGCAAGGAAACATGGATGAACTAGTAAATTCTCTATTAAAAAGAATAAAAATATTGAAAGAAACTATGAAAAAATTTGCGTTATTTGAAAGGATGCAAGGAGCTGTAATAAATGAGATAAATTTTGTTAGAGAAATATCTGGATTTGAAAATAGGAAGAATCTAAATAGATCAATAAAATCATTTTTAGAACAACTCATTAACTATTATAAAGGAAGTTTTTCTAATAATCAAATAGTTATGCCTAGTAAACAATTTATTGACCAATACGATGATAATAGGGTTGGTAAGAACATTTATTTGCTGTATTCTCTAATTTCTAGGTTTTCTAAGTATGATAAAAAATACGTAATTTGTGATAGTTTAGATTATAATATATACATTTTAGATACTAACGTAGAAACAAAATCAAAAAGGGGTCTAATTCATATTCCTATAATTATAGATTCTAAACGTAATATAATTAAAGAAAGTGAATTTATTGAGAATATTCTTCCTCAACTACTTTTCTGTAATAAAGTATATCCTAGTGAAGTAGTTGTAAATGATAATTCTTGGATATATGATGTGATTAACTACGTTAAAAAGAAACTCTACTGTCTTGAACAACAATTTGTTTCTTACAGACAACACAGGGGTAGAGATAATTGGATTCCTAGCAGTATGGAAGATCTAAAGGTAAATGTTAGTATTCCAAACGCAGTAATAATAGGAGTTAAAGGGCATAGCGAAGACGTAAATAATGAAACAATAAAGGCTTTAGAATCTCAAGGTTGGAAAATCACTCTAGGAGATAAGATAAGGGCTGAAGGTAAGGGAGAAGTTAGATATATAAAAATAGTGAGTCCATTGGATATGTTAAGAAATTCAAAAGAAGACTCCTGGAATTATACGTACGTTAATGGCGTATTAGTAGGTGTTAAAAGTGGAATTTAATTATAATAATACTAAAATTAATGTAAAGCAAGGATTTAATGAAATAGGTGGAAATTTTATAATTATAGAAAATAAAGATAATAAGGTTGTCTTTGATCAAGGAATAAGATTTTCAAGGTTCAAGAAATTTTACAACGCTAATATACAGCCTTCTAATGCTTTAGAATTAAGAAAACTAGGAATTATACCACAGTCCGATGAGTTCAATAAGATTTTCATCTCCCATTTGCATCTAGATCATTTAGGAGTACTTCACTTATTAAATGTAGGAACTTCCCTATATGTTCCAGACAAGGATATTTTCAACGTATTTATAGAACCATATAAAGAATCAAGTAATTGGACTGCTTACGTTTCCCCGCCGATTGGAGTTAATGTTATGGATATAAGAGATAACGGAAATGAAGTATTACCATTATCTGTAGAACATAGTGCATATCCTGCATATTCGTTATATTATAATAATGGTGATACTAGAATACTATATTCAGGAGATTTTAGACTTTCGTCTCCATTAAGGTTCTTAGACTCAGATCTTCATAATAGAATTCACGATAAAACTCTCCTAGAAGAATACGGAGAAAAAGGATTAGATACCGACGTACTATTAGTAGAGGGGACAAATTTTTCTTCAGCAACGTCTCCTATGCAACCTCATTACTTCATTGAGCAAATTAACAATATTTTTGATAGCCATAATAACTCACTTATCATGATTTCAGTTGATCCTATAGATCTAGAAGGTTTAGCGTCTCTTCTCCTCATTACAAAAATGAAAGGTAAAATTCCAGTATTTTCGGGTCGTAGACTAATAGAAATGACTAACCTCTGGAATTCTAAATTTCAATTAGTAGATACGGCATACCAATTTGAGGATAAAAGCATAGAGTTTAATATAATAGATGAAGAGGAGATATTAAATTCTCCTCAAGACTATGTTATATTTACCGTTAAAGGTAATTTGATAAACTTCGGAAGAAGATTAAGTGATGCAAGTAAAGGATCAGTAATCATATCCATATCTACTGAAAGTAAAGCAGAAAGTGGCGAAGACGAGAATGTAGAAGATAATTGGTATAGAGCACTAGGATTTATAATTTATAGGCTTAGAATGTCTGGTCATTATTATCCTTATGAATTAAAGAATATACTTGAAACCATTAAACCTAAGAAAATAATTCCTATACACACTGAAGCTACAAGCGTTATGTGTGAATACGTTAAAAAACTTGGTTATAGTTGTGCTAGTCCATCCTATAATAGTGAATAATTATTATCGTTATACTATGAGCATTTAATATAACTCTTATCTTTTCGTGAGAAGAAAAAAAGGAGTGAAAGAGTTAAATTCAATAATACCTTACTGGAGAGGTCCTTCAATATCACCCGGTTTGATTAAAAGATTACTTCAATCGCCAGTTGAAGTAAAAGATGTTCTTACTTGTGCAAGAAATATTTCAGAAGAAATTAGAGTAATTGATGATGTGAAAATAGGTAAATGGAAAATTAGATGTCCTTATTGTGAAACTTCCTTTGAAGTAGATGATAATAAGATAATAAGATGTCCAAATTGTAATAACGCCATTAAGAAAGTTAACTTTGAGCAATGGAACTCACTTCTAGAACAATTCATGAACTTTGAAATCAGTACCAACGAATTAAATCGTTCTCCCGTATTCCCCACAGATAATAATTTTGAGTTAATTGTAGAAGATATAGAGAATATTCCCACCGAACCAATAAATTTTAGGGTAAGTTTTTACGGCTTTAATAGAGTTTATAAATTTTTTTCTCCATTGCAGCTCTATACAATGAGTAGGCTAATTTCTAAAATTAGGGAAACAGACAAAGGCATAAGGACTATACTCTCCATATCTCTCTTAGATTATATTTCATATAATTCAATGTTCACATTGATAAATGATAAAGGAATAAAAAGCATGTTTTATACTATACAACCAAAAATAAGCTGGAAATGGCCTATATTACCTGGAAAATATTTTGTAAATTCAACTATTGCAGTACTTAAAGTCAAGGAAGGAATCTACATTCCAACACTCAATTATGGAATACAGAACGAAATTTATAATTTTTATTTGAGTATACTTAAGATTACTTTAAGTAATCTAAGTAATGGAGTTCTAGTACCTTATCTCTACTCTGAGTATTTTTTCAATTGTCTAGATGATAAATGTAATTCTTACGTAGAGAAGGGAAAACAAAAATTAACGTTAGAAGATATACTTGATAATAAAACAACTTTTCTGATGAAAATTATAAAAGAGGATGATATAATATTCTTATTAAATTCAAGATATAGAGTATTGTCTATACAATACGAGAAAGAGGGATTTAAGATATCTTTAGATAAGAATAGAAATGGAACTATAACAATAGCAGCTATTCATAACTTATTGAAAGAAAAAAGGGTCAATAATATGCAGGATATTAAGGCACTTACAAGTGCACTTGAGATCGTATTAAAAGAATTTACCAAATATGAGAAAATAATAGGAATAAGAGGAATAGATGAAGTGTTTAATGAGGTAACTAATGTTTTATGTAATTCCATAGGCTGTAAAATAGCAGATGATATGACTAGATATTATATACTAGGTAAATTTTACGGAAGAAGTAGATTATTCTTTAGGATGCTATTTATGCTTACAAGTAAAAGAAAAATTAAATTTAGTGAACAAGACGATAATATCTTGGGATTATTGCTTAGAGTCAAGAAGGATCCTTCTATAGTAAGGACATTACCGCCTAGTAAAATTTTCGAACTAATGCAGACTATTAGGATTCTATCAAACCTAGAAATAAAAGATAGAGATATTTACAAGGACATTCTAACTAAGATAGATAACGAAATAGGACAATTTTAAGATATATTGTATCCAGATGTAATAGCGTTATTTTATTACAGATTCGGCAATTATATTAGTTGGGCAAATTACTAAAAACTTCGCCAATACTAGTATGGTAATACTTATCTCCAGATATAATGTTAAATATTCAGTCAATTTTTTAAAATATTTATAATATATTTTAGTATTAGCTAATAATAAACCTGAATCATATAGTCTTATTTACACTAGTATTTTCAGAAAGTTCTTAGACTAGGATTTAACGGTAAGTCCTTAGATAAAAGCTATAGGAAAACTATCATATTTATTACCAAGACTGATTATTTGTTCTTATGTATATAGTAATTAATGGTAAGATTAACAATTTTCTTTTTTCTTTAGATGATTATTTAAATAGGAAAAGTTCTTTCATAAAGAGGTTTGATGAAGGTATATTTATTTGGGGTACAAGTAGGCTTTATTCTGTTGAAGGACCAGGGATGAAGGTCTTCCTTTATTTAAGTAGGGATGAGGAAAGGGGTTTTGATGGTTGTATAGTGTTGTCAGGTGTAATTAAGGAGACTGGTGAGCTTAAGGAGAAATATTGGCCTGAGGGCGAATGGCCACATTATATGGCGATTAAGGTTTCCGCAATACCAAAGTCAGTACTTGAAAATAGGGACCCCAAGAGGTGGAAGTGCATTACAAGAGAAGAACTTAAGAAGTTCAATTTTAGGCCTTTGCCAGGTATTCAGAAATTAGACGATAAGATAGGAGAAGAAATTGAGATTAAACTAAAATCTTGAAGTGAATAATAGCTTAGTTTGTTCTAACTATTTTACAAACTCCTTAACTAAGTCATCAACTTTTTCAGAAATTCCTTTTTCTTCAAATTTTGGAAAATAGGCGCTAATTACCTTTTTAGTCTCCTTGACTACAGTGAGTAAATCCTTGAGAACGTCTTCTTTTCTACTGTATTTACTGAACCCAGCTTCAAATCCATTATACTGATAGTCGCGTAAATCTAATGCGTAATTTACAAGGTCGACAACGTCAATTCCAACATCCTTTAACATTTGTGCTAAAGCGTAAATACTGTGAGTTAGTACAACATGGGCTTTCCTCTTAATCCATTCCTTCTCCTTCTCATCTTTGGCTAAATTCAAAATTTTATCCTCATTGACTACTATTAAAGCACTCAACAATGCCTTTACAGCGTTAAAGGCTTTTCCTGCAGAGTTTCTAGTATAGTCTTCCTTCCATAAGTTTAGTGAAATTAACAGATCCGATAAACTCTCAATTACTCTAGCTTCCACGTATTCGTCATTTACCTTATAGAGGTCTTTTTCCATTATATATATCTACGTTTAACCGCTTTTAATGTTTCATGCATTCTGTGCTTTATCTTACCGTCTTAACTCAGTTACCACAGGAAATCTAGTTATTTTCTTGATCTAAATTTCCTTCTTAGAATCGGCTTAAGTAAGTTTCATTATTTGGAATGTAACTGTTATCCTAATGTATTAAAATGGATATTTTCTATTTAATATCAATAATCTTTTTTTGTTATCTTATAATTTTTAATTCTTCTAATACTGAAGTATTTTTAACGTTACGTGAATTTACACTTTGTGGATTAATTGATTTTTCTTAGGTCTTGAACTAGTTCAGGGTAAACTCTGAACTTTGTTAAATTAAAGGAAGGTTTAACGTTACTTCTGAGAAAAAAGAAGTCATAAAGCAGAAATTTACAAGATTCTTCTATGTCTACCTAGAAAAGAGAAGAACTGGTGCCGGTGCAATAATAATTCCTAGCATTATAAAATATATAGGCTACATTCTGGTTTTCATAGGAGTGTTAGCAACTTTCGGGGTGACGTCTGCAGAAGCTTTAGCAGGAGGTACTTTTGCAGGCTTAGTTTTCGGCCTAGCTTTACAGCCGGTTTTAGAAAACTTCTTCGCAGGCATTCTTATAATTTCTACCGGATTTATTTCAATAGGAGATCATATAAGGATTTTAAACTCTCAAATTCCTTACATGGCAGCAAATTTGCCACCTTATAAGTACTTCTCCAGGGAATACTTTGAACAGGGTTTGGAAGGTACGGTTATTGAAATAGATCTGTTCTATTCAAGACTTATCCTGGAAAACGGAAGGGAATATAGGATCCCTAATTCTCTCCTGCTGAAGTCTTCTGTAATAGATTATACTTCAAAGTTCTCTAAGAAATTATATGTTAGTATAAGAGTTGAGTTTCCTTTAGATAAAATAAACTTGAATACAATTGAGGAAGAAGTTAAGGAAGCTTTAAAAGGCTTTGAAATCGAGGAAGGACCGTATTTAAGTGAGCAAAGCGATAAAGAACATGTTATAGTATCGTTAAGAATAGCCGCTGACGTAGATAATTGGAAAAAGGCTAAGTCTGAAGCGTTAAAGAGAATTTTAGCTTTAAGGCATAAAATAGTTAAAGAGCAAACAGCGTAGAAATCATTGCAGCTCACTAATCTTCGTTTTAATAATCCGTGAAGTTTTATTTTATCTTTTTACTTATTTTAAACATCTAGGCAAAAATAACTAAAAGTCACTGATCATAAATTGTCAATAAAAAAATGAAAAATTTCGAAATAATGTTTTTCTTAAAGACTTTTTTGGAACTCATTATTAGAATAGTCTGAAAGTTTATTAACCACAAATTTGTAATGAAGAATTACTTTATCTCTTTCAATTTACCTAAAAATTGCGTAAAAGTCCTAGTTAATAAACTTTCGCATGAAATTAGTAGAATGAGTTCCAACATAGGGAGTGTTCTCATGCAGTCATCTTATTCGATATTGAATAGTAAAAATATATCAGATTTTCTCTAATATTCTGCACTCCTCTCAAGTAAGCCTCGTTCAAGGGAGTCTTCTCCCTTGAATAAATTACTGGATACATGACATTAAGTAAGGCAAGACTATAATCAACCATTCTC
>Ga0209451_10075_pt1 | contig 15914 bp, 29 predicted proteins | sample Arccon1NAG2MetaG_FD_184743 | JGI IMG/M metagenome (GOLD analysis project Ga0209451, IMG submission 184743) | Archaeal communities from Yellowstone National Park, Wyoming, USA - Archaeal consortia 1 (NAG2) MetaG (SPAdes) (version 2) | ecosystem: Environmental > Aquatic > Thermal springs >...
CTTTTTCAGAACTCAAAATTTAAAGGCATCATTAAAATAATTGAATAGCTCCGAGTGAGAATTCTCATACTTACTAGCTAGGTAGCCGGGCAGGGATTCGAACCCTGGTCCCAGGGGCCAGAGCCCTATTTAGGGGGGACACCCCCTAATACCCCCAATGCTAATTATGAAGAATTGAAAGGAGTTAGAATAATGAAGGAAGAGAAAACGCGTTCTAAAGCAAATGAAAATTTGCCGTCTGAAGTTGAACTATTTGCATTTTATAACGATTGTATAAAGAAAGTTTCACGCGAAACTTGTAAGCAATATGTAAATTATTTGCGTAAGCCATTAGACACTAATAATAAGGGTTCTATCTTAGCGTGGAAGAAGTACTATAAGTGGAAGGGCGATATAGAGAAGTGGAAAGCGATAAAGACTAAGAAATCGGGCGTGGATTTAAAGGTACCGTCAGTAGACCAGGTTAAGGAATGGCTTACAAAAGTGAAGGGGACTAAAATAGAACTGTTATTCAAACTTTTACTGGAAAGCGGGATAAGGTTTACTGAGGCTATAAAAGTGCTAAGCGAATATTCACCAGAAAATGATGTTTGTGAAAACGGGATTTGTATCTACACGCTCAACTGGAGTAGAGGCTCAAAACGAGTGTTCTATGTTTTCCATGTTTCACCGTTACAAAGACAGAGCATTACTTACAATTACGCAAAGAAGATAATGCATGAACTAGATATTGCACCTAAGTACATCAGAAAATTCACGGCCACAAAAATGCTAGAGTTAAATATACCGGGCGAAATTGTGGACTTTATTGAGGGTAGGACACCCGGGAATATCCTAACAAAGCATTATTTGGACTTATACGCTTTAGCGAAAAAAGAGTATAAGAAGTACGCGGAATGGCTGTCCAAAGTGCCGGGCTGACCCCGGCACCCATGGGGGTACATCGGTACCCCATAGGGTACCTTAACCCCCGGCACCCCTAGTAAGAGAGGGTGCATGTAATTTATGGGTACCGGGCTGAACCCGGTACCCACAAACCGGGTGTGTATGAGACCCCTAAATAAATCTATGACATTCCAGATTTAAAAATTTTTATGACTTCACTTCAAACGCCTTAAACGCTCCAAATAGTACCAAAAAATTAACTCCAGGGCAATACCCGCGATAACTAAATACCATATCGGGTTCACTCTGACCCTACCCCCGTTAGCTAGCCTGACTTACAGCCTTATTTTCCTTATAACTAGTTAGTAATTCTTTCAGTTCTTCTAATAATTTTCTTTCGGTTTCCCGTCTCTTTTCGAGATACTCGTTTAGGAAACCGTCAGGTAATTGTACCTTAAACTGGTCTAATGCCGTATAATCTGCTCTTGTTGTGATATTACCTTTGCTGTCTCTGTCAAATACTTTCTTATATAGGTCAGCCTGAGCTATCCTGTCTTTCTTATTACTCCATTTTATTCTTATTTGAATCCACCCCTTTTCTCTGAGGAATAACGCAATATCATCAGGACTAGGTGACGTAAAGAGTATTGCTGAAACTCTAGTTCTAGCCAAAGCATAAAATTTGTAGAAGACTATCATGTATTTCTCATACCATTGGTATTTTGACAGCCATATACCTGCATCATCAAATAACAGCACCGGAATCCTTTCGTTATTTTCAAACGCATTATAGATTAGTTCAAGAGCCTCAGGCAGTTCAAAGAAATAATATTTTTTGACGTATTCCCATGCCTCATCTTTAGTGTTTAAGTTATATAGTTTATAAAACACGTCACGCATAGCCTTCATTGCGTATGTAGTCTTTCCCGATCCTTGTTTGCCGAAAATTACAGCACTAATAAATCCATACTCATTGTAAACGTCTACTATCTTTTCAGCTAACCATAACATGTCTTGATTCTTCTTCTTAGCCTTCTTCATTTATATCACTATCCTTTCCGCCTTCTAAGAGTTTCCTAAAGATTGACTTATTCACATTCTCTCTGACCTGACCACTACTAACTCTCAACACCCTGAGTATATCCCTACGCCCTCTTCCACCCTTACTTACCAGATAGTGCTTAAGTTTGTGGGCATATTCTGCTAGCTCCGTGACTGGTTCTTCCCCGAAATAACTAGGGAGTCTTGCAAACTCAAACGCCGTTAAGATTAACGATATTTGATTTCCCGAAAGGTAAAACATTGTATCCTTAGGTTCTACTAATTCGCTGATAGCACGGTTTGTAACTGTGTAGGGGTTCTCTATCTCTTGGATTTCCTCCTCCTCACTATCTAATTCCTTATTATTATTTAGTAAACTCTCTATCTCTGCTAACTTTTTCTTTAACTCATTATTCTCTTTCTGTAATTGTTCTACTTCCGTCTTCTTAGCCATTTAGCTCACCCCTTTTGAGGAGTTAGATGGAATCGTGAAACTAGGCGATGTTGTTGATGATGTAACATGCGTTACTGTGCTATTAGTCACGTGTTGAGAGAGTAAATGCGTTAAGTTAGCGTTAGCGATACCGAAACCTACGGCTACCCCTATCCCTATTCCCATTATAACGCCGATTATTAACATCGTATAATCAACACCACCACCGACCTTTGCTAACGCCTCAAAGAACTTTGTCCTAACAATAGAGTGAATAATCTGAGGGGCGTTAAGACTCTTCAGCGTTAATTGCCTAATCTTCTCGTCAACCGTTAAGTCGAGTGTGTACGGATAATCCGGCAAAACGAAATGGATAGCCACGAATTTTTTGCCGAATGGGAATTTACTCTTTTCAAGTAACAACGGTTCAGCGTTTAAGACCCAACTTTTCCTTAACTTACGATTCTCTAACATTAGATAACCCTGATTTTCCACTAATTTTGCTTTTCTGAGAAAGAGTAACTGCAGACCGTCGCGACTCTGTTGTAGCATTGCCACATAATGCTCAGCCGTAAACAAACGCGAATTGATCCATTTCTTAACTACCTTAACCCTAACGTCAACCTTCTCTTTCTTGAACCTCTTCTTCTTCTTTGAAAGTTCAGCCTTCAACTGCTCAAACTGTGCTTTCTTAATCTCAAACTCTTTTTTCTCGTAGACCTTGTACAACTTTCTTAAAGTCTTCCCGTCAACTATTTGCTTTTTCGCCTCCTCATACTTTTGCCTTAACTCATCTAACGTTTGGGCTTTCTTAAGCTCTTCTTCCCACGCATGAAGTAATTTCCCATCACTCACCTTGGATCACCATTCTCAACCCAATGTAAAATAGGAAAGCATCTAACATCAACCCCTCGAAATACTCGGCATAATTAGCGTAAAAAGCATAATGCCCTAAGAAGAGCGTTAATACCCCGGCTCCTACGGTGTAATACCCTAATCGCCTTATGGTTTTGCGGTCTAATGTTGACCTCTCTTTCCACCCTTTTGGCCTTCTGAATAGTAATGACGTAATCAAAATAAGAAAATCGAAACTTAGGACTATTTCTGCGTATGTTTTTTGGACTAATATCATTCCTTCCCCACCTCATCATATCCTCTCTTCCCTCACCCAATTGAAGAAATATCCTAAATTCACCAGTCCCAATAAGAGCGGAAATATCGCTAAATAGAAAGTAGACCCTGAGAACGCTATGTCTGTATAATTCTGTACGAAAACTAAAAACCCTAAAACTCCTAGGAATGTCCCCATCAGGTTGACTAGGTAGTTTCTCGAAATGAGACCCAATGCGGGGAATAGAATAGAGACTACATATATCACATCGCCTAACGCACTCATTGTGTGAAAAAAAGAAAAATGGCTTTATAAAGGGCCTACTCACTCTTGTACAATCTGTAACCAATCACGGCCGGTACTATTATCAACACAAGTAAGTAGAAGACCGGTACTAATGATACAACAGTAGCGTTTGAAGACCCTACATATTGCGGGTTAGGTATAAACGATGATGTAACTAGAGTACCTGAGGTAATAGTAGTGTAAGTTCCTGATGTCGTAACGTAAACTACTTCATTATAAATTGGCTGAAACAGTACTACGCCGATCAAGATAAAAATGAATAAAAAAATAATTGCCTTAACATTTGACTCCATCTTTCTCACGCCTCTCAATCTTTGTAGATTTTATACGCCACTACCGCGGGGACTATGATAAGGACTAAGATGTAGAATAGCGGTACCAAGTTCAATAATGTAGCATTAGTACCCGTAACTGCTGGTGCGGTACCACTCGTGAGGTTGTTTACTTGTGAAACAATAACGGGCAATAATACTATTCCTATAAGGATGAAGATAAATAGACCTAATAATACGCCTATGTTAGTTGCCTCAGCCCTTCTTAGTTTCTTTGGTGTTGACAATACCGCGACTGCCCTCATTCTTGGTCACTAAGGTCTTTTCGTTAAGCTTTTTAAACCCCTCCAGTTCTGAATTCAGAATCTGAATTTTCCGCGAATTATCCTTAATTTTTGCGTATAACGTTCGCCCTTCTTTGTACAATTCGATATAGCCGTGTTCATTTAGGATCCTTAAGTGTCTTAAGACGGTGGCATAGCTCAAAAGCAGTGTATGAGAGATTAGCGACGCAGAGAGTACGTAGTTTTCAGCGATAAGCTCCAGTATCTTCTTTCTTAGGATTTTTGCCCTTATCTCATTCGCGTTATAAGTCATGGCCCGTAACCCCTTATCAGTTTCACCAGTTCCCAAATGAGAATGAAATTAACAATAAGTATAAACGCCGTCAAAAATGGCCCTACTACCGGTACAGACGATAGTAACGCTACACTACTCGTGAAAATACTTAACAAATATCCTACTGTTGATGCTACCGTTTGGAATATCCAGATTATCCAACCAGAGATGTAGAAGAGGGGTGCTAGCCATGAAAACGATATACTAAACAGTGTTACGCCCGGAATCGTTACACCCGGTAAAGTTAGCCCCGGAAAATTGGCCCCCAATATCGAAAACGGTGGAATAAGTGTCACGGATCCCCATAAAGTGATTGGTGGCCATCCTACAGTCCACACGATTGATGATGCTAAAGCTTGATCGAAACTATAGCTAGGTATCGGTGGTATTGACGGTGGTGAGATTCCACCGTAAGCACCTACCATTAGCGAAAGAAAGATATCGAAAATTAACACGTAGACTATTAGCTTAGTACCCATCTTTCCCACCTAATACCATCCCGGCTATCAGACCAAATATAATCCCTATACCCCAATAAACGGGTATAAAGTCCATAAAAATCAATACAAATGTTGACGCTATTCCCGTGATGATAGCGGGGATCCTTCCCGCAATTTTGTACGTCAACCCCATTAGAGAAATGATAATGACGACGCCAATAACTGGCCCTAAACCCGTTTGAAGGGCTAAACTAATTGCGTCTGTCATTCCTCCTCACCACCCATAAACCTATCTACGAATATTTTCGCTAATAGTAACGCTATGCCAAAGATGAAGATGTAGAAGATATACCATGGCACTAAACCTAGATAGGACACGGCGATTAACCCCATAACTACACCACCACTAGCACCACCTTTTCCACCAAACTTCCACCCTAGTAACGTGACTATCACCGTCACGGCTATCCCTATCAACATCGCCCATGGTTGGGCATTGCTAAAGTTGTAAAGGGTTGAGGTAGGCGATATGTTGTTACTAAACGGATTAGTGTAGTTGTAGTTTATTGTTGTAGTATTCACAGTCGTAGTTGTAGTTGTAGTAGGCTGAGTGACGCTAATGTTTAGGATTACGTATTTCTGTAGACCACCCCAGTAGATTTCCACTAACTCGTAAGGAGTATATGTAAGCGTCACTGTCACTTGTCCATAGCCTGTAGCGTTAGTGTATCCATTCGTATACTGTGTCAATGTGTTCAGACTTGTACCCGTTAAGATTGTATACGCCTGATTTGCAGTGGCAGACTGCAAAACGATACCGCTAACGAAGAACCAGTTTAACACTAACTTCCCCGCACCGTAATAGAATCCTATACCGATAACTTTAGATGAGTTAGCTAAGTTTAGCACGTTATTATTAACATTCAGTTGTAACGCGTTATTTATAACGTTAATCTGAATTGTGTTGACACTGTTGTTATAAAACGTCAAACCTACATAATTGAAGGGTATAAGGTAATTGGAAGACTGTGTGATTATGATGATTCCGTCATTCGCTGATAGCCAGTACCCCTGAAACTCCACAAGTGATGATGACGATAAAAGAGACGCGTAAGTCCATGTGAAAGTCGTAGTTGATTGTGTAAACGCTGACATTGTCACATTTGAAACGGGTGTGTTAAGAGTGAATTGAAAAGTTATAGTCACCTTAGTACCAGACGTAACTGATGTGGGATATTGCGAAACGAATATAACGGGTAATTGGCTGACGGGATATATTGTTATTGTACCAGTTTGACCACCTAGAGAGAATTGACCGAATTGTATGTTTATAACGTAATAATATGTTGTTTGTGCGTTAACGTTCGCAGTAACCGTGTAAGGTAATGGCACAAAGCCGTTAGTGAGACCTTGTATATTAATTTCTACAACCGGTTTTAAGGCTAACGAATATCCCGCATTAGAGGGATATTCAATAGTTGTAGAATTAGAAACACTAATAGTCTGACCTGATAGGTATGAGGACTGCGGTAAGCTTACTTGGACAAGAACCGCAAACCCTCCGTCAAAAACCGGAATTGTGATATTCTTGTAGACTGTTTGCTGAGGTGTTACAAACTGAAGTTCTAACGTAACGTTAAGATACCATGTGTTCACACTATCGGTAGGATAAATGCTATTTAGAATCAAGTAAACAGACTTAGCTGTTGTTAAGTAAGTCACACTACCGCTCACCGGGTATTGTGAGTTTGAAACACTATAATTTACAACCTTAACGATACCTACAACAGACCAAGAGGTCACATTAGTGGACACGTTTAAAGGGTTGTACGCACCAGTAAATCCCGCCAAAGCCTGAATACCATTACCTAAAATAACAGATGTATAGCTAAGTGTTGCACTATATGTCTTAGTTTGGAAGATTGAGTATGATATTAACACCCACTGCCCGTAACCGTACCCCGGCCCAACATTTTGAGCATCAATGACATAATTACTATTTATAGTATTCAATGAAAGAGGATAAAATTGATTATTGATAACTTGACCCGGTATTATTGAAAAAGTCTTTAGAGTACCGTTATAGTAATAAACGTAAAGTTGATTTGTAGCGGGTAAGTACCAGAACCCTAAACCTATATATTGTCCAACACTGATTGAGCCCACAGATACGTTTAACTGTTTCACATCATCAAAGTATACAAATAGCCTATATGTTGGAAAACCACCTTTTTCCAGATAGACTACAATTCCGTCAGAGGCGTAAGGTGGTGCGGGTGCATAGTTACCCGTAAATCCTGAAGGGAAATTAACATCGTAGCCTATGGCGATTGAACCGTAGGATCCGGAATTACCGGAAGACGCTAATAACCATGTGACGTTTAGAGCGATTTGTGATGATGAAAGAGGAAGAGATACGTTATTTGAAATGTACTCTTGGTTCGGTAAAACTTGAAGGTAGTAAGTGTTGTATATCGAAACGTAAGTTGGGTTAAGCCATGGTGCGGTAGAAAGGGTTGAACCATTGTATTTAGAAGAAAAAGTAGAGGATCCAACTTGAATTGTGTTAGAGTATGTGAAGAAAGGCCCGGTAAAACCCCCACCGCCGTCTAAGTATGGATGAGGCCCGGTTATAACACCGTTTGTTAAGATAGGTGAGAGGATTAGTAGTAGTAGTAAAGATAGTCCCCACTTCATTAAGCGATAAAAAATTAAATGGCTTTATAAAGGGCTAAACTACTTCCGGCGTATTTTGCTTATCAAACCATTCCTAAGCTCAGGTGAAAAGTAAAAAGTTAAAACAGTAGCTACAATACCCGCCACTATAATGAACTCTGGTAAATATTGTACATACCACGGAGGCGGAGGAAGTGGTTGAGCAAATCTAGGTGGTTCACCAGGGATAATAGATATATTCGTTGGTGTGTTGTTAACAAAGAAAACCATGATTAAAAAAGAAAAAGCGGAATAAAAAACCTTTTCCTTATAGTCCGTATGTAGTTTGACCAGCTCCCGGATAGTAAAATTGGTATAGGTAATCCCATCCGCCATTATTATTGGCCCATCCGTTATATATCTGAGCCTGAGCTACATTGTAAGTTGATGGTTCGTTAAGATTGTAAACATCAGCGTACATAGTACCTACGGGATTATTGCTAGGCCCAATATGTTCGTTACCATCAGAACCGATATATGAGAAAGCGAAGTTTATCATCCCACCGGATACATATGGTAACTCATAATAAGGCCCTCCGGAAGTTGAAAATGAAGGTGCTTCGACTATACTCATAGCGGCACCCGTATTAGTCCATGGTATTGATGTATATATTGTTGCAGTCCAATAAGTCCCATTGGCGTAGAATACGTAGAAATTAGCCAATGCTGTGCCGTTTCCAAGATTTTCTAAGAAGACATTGAGATGAGTTACTGCTCCCGCGGGTATAGGTTTTTCATAGATGTATGTAAATTGTCCATTTACCAAAGTCATTAGAAAATACCAAACTGTTATATGCGATCCATCGTCACAAATATTATACCCAGCTTGTACAAAGTTACTTTGTTCTGAACCAGATGAAGAATCGGTACCGTATCCTATTTTTGCGGGACTTAAGGCAACCCATATACCTATATCTTCAGTATAGAGATAGTTTGGAAAATTAAGATAACCTAGTGTAAGGTTTCCGGTGTATATACTTTCACTGGCCCACATTATGGATCCCCAGTAGTTTGTAAACCACGATTTCCATTCAACAGAGTAAGCTACACCAGCCCAATTATCTGAGTTATAAGTATTTACTATTTGACTTGCACCTAACTGACTTGCAGTTATGGCACCGGTAGGTGTTGCCAATATTATTAACGCTAGGGATAGGGTTAGAAGAGCTAGAAGGGTCTTCCTCATTGTAAGCGAAAAAAGAAGGTAGACTTTATAAAGGGCTTAAAACGGTGGGACGTGGTTAAAGAGAAGGATAAATGTGTTTTGTGTGTCTATCAGTATCGACAACACGACAAACGGTAGTAATGAAAGCCACTTATACTTACCTACCTTAAATAGGTCGAAAAGTCTTGTATACCAGTAGACTCCGGTGAAAAATAGAAGTTTTATCGATATCACCATCAGTAACGCTAAGATAAGCGAGATGTGACCTTCATAATAATAATAGTACCATATAAAGTAGTTCTCTTCAAACGTTATATTTCCTTTCAACCAATATATTGCAGATATTATGACGTCATAAACATTTAGTAGGATGAAGAGAATCCATACTATTTTAAGGATTCTCATCAACATCACCTAACTAACGCAGATATTATGTTTTTTGCAAACATGGTCTAAGAGTGCGTCAGTCTTTGCAAACTCCTTATGGCACACCGGGCAAGTTGTCGTATGCTCAGCATATCTAATGTGTTGTTTCAGACTAACGGAAGAGGAAAACGGTGTTAAGCAAAGGGGGCAAACGTAAGGCGATATAGCTTTTGTGGTGAGTAATTTGTAAAGATAAGAACTTTCGTTAAGCAATTCAGGGTTATAAATAAGCACCTTAACGATTATCCTTAACAACCTTTTCTGTTCTGCAGATAAAGAGTGGTACCGTTTTAGTTCTTCTGCAGACACATGAATCCCTAAAGTTTTACGATTACTCAGGTAATTTTTATTACCTGACATTATATTTTCCCCTCAGCCTCATCGAGAGTGTAGAACTCACCAAGTACCATTTCACAACTATTGAAAATCTCTTTGCACTCTTTCAAATACCGTTTCGCAGTAGACTTTTTAGGCGTTATTTTCAGATAAACAATATCACCGTAAGGGTCTTTTGCTGAAACCACCCATAATTTCCTCATTTTGCTCTCACCTTCTTACGCCTATATATCGTAAGAGTATTGTTTAGCGTTACAAGGCATTCAACAACATCAACAATAAGTAGAAACGTTTGTACCATATTTGCGTTATCTAACATGAAAGCTAATAATAGAGCAACTGTAGCGAGATCAAATTTATAGATAGCTAATGTTAATCTGTTTTTCATAAACAACCTCGCTACAAGATTTGCTTCTCTTCCGCCAACCTTGGTACCTAGGACAGTCGTCCAATAGTCATTGAACTGAAAACCATAATATAATAGTATATCTAGTAAAGTTTCGTTTAGATACACTATTATTCCACCTCTAATTTGCGTTTGATTGCCAACATAACGTTTTTAGGTATCTTGTAAGTAGAGAATAGATAGCAATACATGAGATGTTCGATATCATATTTAGTGTAAAGGTGTTGATTGAGCCTTATGTATGAATTCTTACACACTGGACACTTAGTTAGCACATGGTTTTTTCGTGTATGTTGTTTCAATGCGAATAATCGAATAGTTGTGAAATTGCAGAGTGGGCATTTATACATTCACTGCACCTCTTCATCCTTCAGAAACTCCTGAATCGCAATCCTGATCAGTTCACTTCTTGAAACCTTTCTCTCGTACGCTACTCTCTCTAATTTTGCCTTAAGCTCTGGAGGCAATTTGAATGAAATCACGTCCATGTCCCAGTCTTTACGAGGGTTATAAGATTTCGGGAGTTTAATGTATTCCACTCTTGCCTTCATTATCGTTCACCTAATGGCTAATATTCCATATGATTAATGACACTAGCTTCAAAATTTCCTCTTTTGCTCCTTCTTGTAGTTTCTCGCTTTGAGCGTACGTATATACATTATATAGTTTATCAATGTTCTTTAGAATGTCGTGAACAGTATATTCCTCAGGACTCACGTGCTGATAATCGATTTCACTTTCACCTGAATTTATTTTCGCGTATAACTTATGGTATGTAGTACGATATCCTTCGACTTTAATAAATTGGATAAAAAAAGAAATTTTGATTTCTTCTTCCAATAACTCCTTACTTTGGGGTTCAACCATTTTTTGACCCTCTAATTACAAACTTTGTACTTTGTAGTATTTAAATTTTACTGAGTACAAAGTTTGTACAACTAAAGCTTATTGCTAAATATTCTACATACATAGTATAAACTATGAAGAGTAAGTTCCTCACGAACCATGCTTTCGTGCTAAGAGCCGTATATTTAAACCAAGGTTGCACAGTAAACGAGGCTCTAAAGTTATCCGGTCTTGCACCCAACACATTCTACAAGACAAAAGAGGAACTAGTTGAAGACGGGCTAATAGAGGAAAGGGAAGAACAAGAAGGAAGGATAAAAAAGAAAAGGCTTTACTTAACGGATAAGGGCAAAACAATAGTTCAGGCTTTACTTTGCTTAACAGACGCCTTAGAAAAAATAGGCGAAGTCATTACTGAAAGTTGAAACTCCGCTTGTTCTAATGTTTGATACGCTAGCTCTACTAAACCCTCTCTCAGCCTGTGTTCCACGGACTCCATAACACTGTGCCATTGCCGGTACCACCAGACTTTATCCGATCTATCTTCAAATTTTAACTTAAAGTATCTCGCTAACTTTATTGCGGTCTCTATATCGTCGTTTTCTATCGATTGCTTTATTAACCCTAAACTACCTCTTATAGTCGCCAGTACTACCTTATTGTACCCCACAAGTATTTTTTGTCCTTTAAACTTTAAATAAACAACGACAATAATATGAGTAATACACCAGCTAGCTTCGGTTGTACTTTTTTATGACACCCCCAAAGTGACAGTTGCTAGTAAAGATTAGTGAGGGTTGAGAAATTTTCATATTTTCCCGGCGGTCACTAATTTTTAGAAGAAACTGTCAAAAAAAGAGGTCTACTTTAAACCCAATCTACAAAAGTTTAAATCAAATTTACAAAAGTTTAAAGTAGACCTACTCCAGAAAAATTTGCTTCTAAAAATTAGTGAGGCTTTGGAAAATTTGAAATTGTCTAAGTGGTCACTGTTTTTTACTAGCATCTGTCAAAAAATGAGGTGTCAGTATTACCTTGAAAAAGCGTCGTTAAACTTCTTCTTAATTCTTAATAAACTATCTAGGTGTTTTAATTCGAGTTCGTCGACCAGTAACACTCTACCATCTTTAAGTCTTACCACATAGTAAACTTTGCCTTTTTCCTTTTTCCACCCTATTATCTCGTAACTGTCATCCTTTTCCATATATCTAAACACTGGTGGGTCTGTAGTCCTATCAATATAAAGAAACACCAAACGTAAACATTCTTTAGCCTTTTCTATCGTTTTCTCGTCAGCTACTAACCCGTCAAATTCTTTACAAGAACTCGACGTATTCCTCACCTCCTACCGTTTTGTGATTCACTAAACCTCTTTCTTCGGCCCATTTCAGCACCTTTTCCGCGATCTCCTCACCGAGTACACCGTAGAACTCGCTAAGGGTGAACTGCTTCCCCTTCAAGTCCTTATAGATGTCTGCCATGTTCCCCGCTAACTTCAGGTTCCCGTCATCATCTCTCTCTTCCGTATAGCCGTTTACGACTAAGTCTAGAACTTTCTGTCCGAATTCATTACGCATCCATTTGTTCCTGTTGGCCTTGTCCTTATCTAGATCGACCAGCCCCTTCTTCGCCAGGTTGAAAAGCCACGACTTCGCTGTCTCCGTGTCGACCTTTAACCTCATGGCTATGGTCTTCGTTTCTTCGAACTCAGTACTCGTGGCTTGTAACGCCTTTAACTCGACACTCGTCAGACCTACGGCAGACACCAAGAAGTACCTCAACAGTTTTTGAGAGAACAGCGAGTAAACCTCTTCATCGACTGTTTCCTTCCCCAGGAGTGACGCGAACACTTTCATCACCTTCAAACCTTGGTCGTAAACACGGAAGGCGTATTGGTTGTATTCCGTTATGACAGTCTTGAACTTCATGGCTATCTCTTTCGGGAGTCTCACCGTCTTCGGTGTGTAGTACATCCAGGCGATAGCTAGATACTTCGTAACGGGGTCATACTCGAAAGCAGTATCACCACGTTCAGCTATCTTCTCGTAAATCTTTTCGGTGTCACCTCTCTCAAGATCTAAAGCGACGGTCAGGAATCGGCTCATGATTTGTGTCACTTGGTCGTTTGAATAATCAACGTTTACCGCAGTCGAAACGACACTAGGTGGGTAATCTACTATACCGTAACTACTTCCTAACTTATCATCCGTACTTTTTGCGGTTAGATTTGCCAACCTACCTTCAGTCATCAAGAGACTAAGCTCTTTCAATGCGTCAATGTCAATAGTTTCAACAATGAATAAACACCGGTTCTTCAATAATTTCCCGTTATCCTCAAACGCTAAATAGCTAAGTGCTTTTCTCGTCAAATTTGAGACCCATAAAACGGCTCCATATCCTTCTTTTAGACTAAACATGTTGACGATACTCTTTACTGCTGAAGACTTCCCTGCTCCTGCACTCCCTAGCACAAGAACACCGATTTTAGGTAGACCTTCATAAAATGCCGATTTTATTGCTATTAACGTCAGTAGTTTTACTTCGTCGTCACCAACGTGCCACTTTTCTGACCGTCTTAAGAACCAACCGATAGGGTCTTTCCTCAGTTCTTCCCACTGTTCCGGGAATTCCTCCATTATCCACTCTTGAAGAGGTTTTTCTATCGTATTTTCCGCTAACACTTGTTTGACAAACTCGTTAAACTTCTCCTTTTCCCTCTTTATTGAGGTACACTCTCCACCTCGTTTGAACGTTCCTTCCGTTATAACATATGCTGTTTCTTTTCCGTCTTTAATATATCTGTAACTCGGTACGATGTAAACTATGCCGTCGTCAATCGTGGCATAAGCGTCTTCCTCGTTTATTTCCACTTCGATCTCGGCGTTTACACACTCACTATCATACAAATACCTCCTCACTTATATCGCCTCGGCGTTCATTATGATAACATCCTTTCTTGAGAGTAGTTCCTTTAAACTGAGCTTAACGACTGGTTTAGACATATCTTCTTCTTTTACAGTTTTATAATGCAATAAAACCGAATCTAGAATTTTTATAGTATTGATGCATATCTTGTCACCGCTTTCCTCCGTCCAAGAATTCAACACCTTCAATTCGCCATTCTCTTTAATTAATTTGAATTCTTCACCAGAACAAACTCTCAATATTGCATAGGCTTTGGGTGGTGAACCTTCTAGCGATATAAATATCGTAGAATAACTGCCGTTATAGTCTTTCATAAACGCGATTATCACTTTCCTATCTTCAATGTCAATCTTATAACATTCTGAACCTTGCTCACAGTGGGCTAAAGCGATTAAATGTTTAATATAATTCCAACCTTTCACTTGTATCGCCTTAACTCGATAACCGGTTTTTCAAAGGCTATACGTTCGCATTTAGCTTTATCGAAACCAAGACCGAGTTCCTCTAACTTCTTCTCTATCTCTTGGATATTTTGTTTTAACTTTGACATTCTTGCATATTCCCCACTGCTTAACGGACACCTTACGTTTAAACACCATTTAGCGTCTGAACACATTGCGGGAGTACCGTCGTCGAGAGCCGGTTGGATGATAATGTCGTCAATAATTAAAGGTGCTAGGGGGTCATCATTGATAAACGCTATACCTTTTCCGTAAGTACAATACCCTATACTGTACTTCCTATTACCAAACCTTAAGACGTTGACATACCATATTATTTTATGGTGGTATTTTTCGGGGTGTGTCCACAAGTCCTTAATGTATTCGTGGAGATCCATCGTTTACCCCTTTAGTTTTGGTTTAGCCTTTTTCGCTTCTTCTACCCTTTCTTCTGTTTCCTCTTCTGTCTCTTTCTCCTCCTCTTCTTGTCCTTCGCCGTCTAACACTAGTATCTCGTCGTAGAACGTCTTATTCTGCTTCTTAGACACCTTGATTTTTAGTTTTGTACCCTCAGTAATCTCTTTGTTCTGCCATGCGTCGTAGAGTACTTCATAAGCCCTACCTGTTAGCTTCATAATCGCTTTGCCTCCTAACTCTTGGGCGTCATATTTCTTCGGCTTTACAACTTCATCACCGTCTTCCGTCTTCGTTACTGTCCTTTCGGTTGCACTCTCAAACTTTCCACTTACTGGTCTTATGATTACGCTATAATCCTCAATCTTCTTTATGGTACCATCTTTCAGTATTATTTCTCTCTCAACAGCCTTTGGAGACTGTAACACTTGTATAATTACTTCATCAAAAGGCTTTACGATTGGTAATTTTTCTCTTTTCATTAATACTTTCATGCGTTGGCACCTCCGGCAATTTTTTGCAGTCTTTCCTTCCTTTCCTTCACAATGTAACCTCTAGCTATTGCCTCAGCTAGAAGTTCCCTTGTACCTTGACTCACATCTACCCCTTCTTCCTCACATAGGCGTGAAAAAAGCTCCTTTAACTTTGTATCTAGTTTTACGGTTATATGGGTCTGGGACATGGTTCTTCAGTATAAAGTTTGTACTTTGTAGTATTTAAGTTTTACTGAGTACAAACTTTGTATTACATATCTTTTATCATCTTCTTTCAACTCCACGCCGATCGTTCTATTAGAATGAGTATTTAAACCCCCGCAAAAATAGAATCTTAGAATGCCTTCTTTTTACGTCAATTCTAAATTCTATGTAAAAGAGATTAAAGGTAAGTATTATGTTTACTCCATAGAGAAGGATGATGGCGGTAAGCAAAGGCATAATTACATTGCACCTTTAGATAAGATAATAGAAACTTACATAGCAGTAGGGGGAGTGGGGGAATCCCCCACTAAGGTAGCCGGGCAGGGATTCGAACCCTGGTCCCAGGGGCCAGAGCCCTGGATCCTTGACCACTAGACTACCCGGCTGTATTTAAATAAGGGAACATTACTTAAAAGTTTATTACCACGTAGATAAGA
>Ga0209451_10078_pt1 | contig 15299 bp, 15 predicted proteins | sample Arccon1NAG2MetaG_FD_184743 | JGI IMG/M metagenome (GOLD analysis project Ga0209451, IMG submission 184743) | Archaeal communities from Yellowstone National Park, Wyoming, USA - Archaeal consortia 1 (NAG2) MetaG (SPAdes) (version 2) | ecosystem: Environmental > Aquatic > Thermal springs >...
TCTCCCATTTTATGATAGCTTAATAAGTGGTATCTAGACTATAATTAGGGTACCGCTTTTTATTGAGCTGGAAAAGAGTTTAAATTTTTAGAGGATAGGTATAGAGAATAAGGCTCAATTAATAATAATTTACGGGAGGAAGATTGGAAAGACCGAGATCATTAAACAGTTTATTAATGGGAAAAAGCGATTTAACATTTGTGTACTTCTGACGGTTTGACAAGTAACGTTAATAGGCTTAAAGAAGAATTAGTGTCATTTACCGGAAAGGCTTATTTTAAGCCACTAAATGTCAGCCTAGACGAACTTTTGATGTACTTTGTCGATGAGATTATAGAGAGGTTGTTTTATCAATAGACTAAGTTCAGTATTTAATTGAAAGTGAGAGAGTCACCTCGCTAATTCAGAGAGTTTGGGATTGAGAAATTAAAGGATAGTAAAATTTTATTGATTCTCACTGGTTCAAGTATCGGTATGATGGAGAATGAGGTTTTATCCAGCAAATCTCCTTGTATTAGAGCATGAGTTTGAAAAATTTGAAATTAATATATTAATTCTGAGAAATTCATTTTATATTATATTATTTTTATGAAATTAATTGAACATATTACCAAAGCACACTGAAGGAAAAGGATTTTAACTTGTGTAAACAATATCCCCTATAATGAGTTGGAAATTAAAAGACCTTAAGGGGTTATCAGCTCCTACTGACGTTAAAATGTGTACAGTAGATGATGTAGTAAGACAATTAGAAGATAAATACAAGATAGATGTTGAGATCTTAACTAAAATAGCCACTGATGTTCTGGTTAAACATCTTACAGAAAAGAAGATAACAATAGAAGATATAAAAAAGAATTATAGTAATGTTAAAGATATTGACAATATTATAGAGGATATCTTAAGATTGTCTGGCAAGTTGTAATTTTTGGCCTATACTTTTTAGAATCTCCTCACTTTCTGGGAACCTTTTTTCTATATATCTAGAAAATACTAGCTCATCATTAACATATATATCTAGTATCCCCCTATCACCTTGAACTAGTTCAACATTGACCTCCTCAAAATAGGATAGAATATCTCTTGCCAGATTTAACGCCCTATCCATATATTTGCAAGGCCTGCAGTAAACGATCTTAACGTCAATTTTCTTATTCAGATCAGCTGGTGAGACGTATTTAGTTAGATTCTTCTTAAACTCATCTAGACATCCTTTAGAACAGAAGTAATAGGTTATACCCCTATAGTTTATCCTATAAGGCGTAGTGTTCTCAACTTCCATTTTACAAACGGGATCTTGCATAAAATAAGGAAGTATCAGTAAATTATAAAACTTTCCCAAAATACTTTCAACTTCCTTAATGTACTTATGTTAATAATCAACTTATAATTTCAATATATGTGATTTGCGGATTGGCTTCAATTTTTATCAAAGTAACGCTAAACTTATTTTTAATCTAACGCTTGATTTTGAATTTAATAAAATTTAACGAGCTTGACACCTAAGAAAATTGAAGAATTCACAAAGCACAATATATAAACTAGTTTCCTATAAAACGGAATTAGAGTTAAGAAAGCGTAATTATAAGGAAAAATATAAACCATCTTGAATTTAAGGTTTATAATAATCCTCAACAAGTTTATTATTATGCGCGAAAAATCTTGTGACTACTTGATAATTGGGAGTGGTATTGCGGGATATAATGCATTAAAGGAACTACTAGAACTAAAGCCAAACTCAAAAATAATCATGGTCTCATCAGACAAATATTACCCATATGATAGACCACCACTATCAAAGGATTATCTTAGAGGAGAAATGGCACGTGAGAAACTATTCTTTGAGTCTGAGGATTTTTATAAGAGGGGTAATTTGGATGTTGTCTTGAATAGGAGTGTTGAGAGGATTGATACTGATTCTAAGGAGGCAGTGCTGAATGATGGTAGTGTGATATCCTTTGATAGGGCTTTGATAGCTAGTGGTGGTAGGCCTAGGAGGTTGAGTGTTCCGGGAGGTGAGAATGCACTATATTTGAGGACATTGGATGATTGTGATGGAATAAGGGAGGTTGCGAGTAGGAGTAGGAATGCGTTAATAATTGGTGCTGGTTTCATAGGTGTTGAGGTGGCATCAAGTCTAACAACGCTTGGTGTGAGGACTACAGTAGTGGAAGTAATGCCGTACATATGGAACACTTTTGTGGATGAAAAGGTATCTATGGTTATACGGCAATACTTGGAGGGTAAGGGGATAAGCTTCATATTGAACGAGTCAGTAAGGGAGATTCAAGGAAAAGCCGCGATAACGTCTGGTGGTAAGAGATTGGAAGCGGATATGTTTCTGATCGCTGTGGGAATTGTACCAAATGTTGAGGTAGCGCAAAAGAGTGGTATACAAGTTGATAATGGTATAATTGTGAATGAATACTTGGAGACAAGTGCTAAGGACATTTATGCGGCTGGGGATATTGCAAATATATTTGATCCTAGGGAGGGTAGGAGGAAGAGGATTGAGCACTGGAACAACGCTGAGTACACTGGAAAATTGGCAGCTAGGAACATGGCTGGTAATGGAGAAGCCTACAATTTCATATCATCCATATGGTCGGATATATTCGATATTCACATAGAATCGGCTGGTGAGACGAGGAATTATGACGAATACGTAATAAGAGGAAGATTCAATTCTGATAATCCTAATTTTAATGTGATATATTTGAAAGGTGGTATAGTTAAGGGGTATGTTGCGATAAATAGGGATTATGGCGAATTAGAGGTTCTAAATAAGCTGATTAAAGAAGGTAAAGATGTTTCAAATAAGAAGAACTCTCTGGCAGATGAGGGATTCGACCTTAAGGAGTTACTGAAATGACCCTTTTTTCTTTCGGATAAGTAGTTTAGTGGTTAAAAGTTAAACTTTTTACTTAACTATCTAACTTCTCCCCATGTTATCCAGTACACCATATCTCTTTATAAAATGGATTGATTCCAGTTGCTATAGTTTTGGGCTTTCATACCCTTCTAACTAAACTTATTACAGTTTACTCCTCACCGATGATAGTTAGTGCAGTTAGGGTTACTATAGGTAGCGTATTTTTCATACTATTAGGCAAGGGGCTTTCAATAGGTGTCAAACAATTCATTAACGGTTTGTTTAATTGGTAATTCCTCTGCGTAACATCTTTTCACTTTCAGCCCTCTCTTCTCAGCTATCGGACCCATTTCGGAAGGTTCTACGCAGTCGTTTATTCCAATCCCCTTGTCTTTTAGAATATATTCGAAAAGACCGCTCCCATAATATAAGTTACTTATAATCTAACTTATAATTCTTAACATGGGCTATCCTACTTTTTAGGAGCGTAAATAGCATTAACCTACTAATTTTTTAAAATTGCCAAAGTAAGTAATATCTATGAATAAGCTAATTCCCATATTAATCGTGGTAATAATCATACTTGGTATAATTACGTTTCTAGAATTTGGCAAGTTCCAACAAAATACTAGTTTAACTAAAAGCACTAGTATTTACGCCTTGTTCCCTGGTCGTAATCACTCTTTCAATATAGTTGCGAACTATTCCGGTAATTATGCAGATGCTTTAGTAATAGTGAACTCGTCTACAAATGCTACTCTGATGGCTTCACCCTTTTTATGGAATATAGGATATGCTTTAGGAAACGTTAACATGACGTTTAATAATTATTTACACGTGGCGATAAATCTATCTCAAATAAACAAGATTTCCTTAAACGTGGTGGATGGTTATCCAAGTTTAATGTACGGTCAAGAATTGTGGTGGCCATTCGAGTATAGGACAGCTCAACTTAAGTCCCTATCCTTGCCTATGGTTGTTTCACAGTTACCAAACTTCTACTCAATTCTTAATTACTCCGTTTACCTCATTAATGGAAGTATTGACGATTTCTCCTATGATATTTGGCTTTCCCAAAATCCCAACGTAACCTCTTTACAATATGGCGATTTTGAAGTGATGATTTGGATGTATTGGAGCGAAAACTTGTCCCATGTTCCATATTTCATATATGTCGGCAACATGACAATCCCAACACTTATAAATGGTAAGATCGAGAACTTGAGTTGGGAAGTATACGTATTGCCTAGAACTGGTTCGGCCAACGGTTGGACTGGAGTTTACTTTTTGTCACCCTTAAAAGAACGCGAAGTGGAATGTGGAGTGCCTATAGCTTATATATTGAAAAACATGGGCCAATTTATTGAGAACGCAGGGATGAATGTATATAATCCAAATACGTACTATTTAGATGCCATACAAGTTGGCATGGAGTTCAGTGATAATCACGGTACTGCAATAATGGGTTACTATTTGTATTCATGGCGAATATGGCTACTCTCCTAAGATCTCAACTGTGATATGTCTCTCGCTCCTAGGTCCATCTAACTCAACTAGGAATATGTTTTGCCACGTTCCTCTAACTAATTTACCATCTCTAACTGGGAACACTCTTTCCGCCCCTAGAAAGGTCGCCCCTAGATGGGCGTGTGCGTTATCATCAATTAGATTATGTTTCCAACCTCGTGAAGGTTCAGTGAACTCCTTTATCTTAGTTAAAATGTCTTCCATTAGTCCTCTTTCGTGTTCATTAGCGACTATAGCTGCAGTTGAATGTGCTACAAAAATTAGACAGATTCCATTCTTTACACCGCTCTTCTCTACAATTTCCTCAACTTGGTCAGTAATGTCAACTAATTCAAACTGTCTTGTTGTAGAGACGCGTATATCCTCGAAGTACACCTTCATTTTTTACCGCAAATTATAATCATATCATAGGGATAAAAAGTTTGAGAGAGATTTCCATTGAATGGAGTGGTAAGATACTGGTGCTATCTGATATTCATTATCCCCATTGTGATATTGAAGAGATAAACAAAATAATGCTATCTGAGAAGCCTTCCCATACGATCCTTTTAGGGGTATAATTACTGTGAATACTTAACGTAACATTTGCTATCACTTTAAGACAAATAATAAGATTTAACAATTTTAATATAAAATATTATAAGCGTAAACACAGTTCTTTTAAAAAGTATCTAACCCTAGGAATTTACGCAAAATGCTAATCTAATAGTTGTTGCACTGCAAGTTTAAAATTGTCTCTCATTCCCCCATTTATTACGGGGTTTTTGATTGAGAGTAAAGTTTAAAGATTCTGATATCGAATTCAATATCAACGATAAAAATGTTTAGGATGTGGATATCATGCATTAAATGAGTTATCAAAAGGTAGGAAAAGTATAGATAAATTAAAGAAGACTCTACCACTATATGGCTGTGCCTTCGATTTAGTAATCAGCGCTTTGCTGTAACCTGGATTAACTAAAAGGACTGTTAAGGGAAATATGGAATATTTAGAAATAACTGATTTCGGTAGAGCTTCCTTATCGTATCCTGCTGGCTGGCATTCCCATCTTGGACTTTATCATTTCAGATGGGGTAAAGTTTTTCTTTTTTCTTTCTTATTTGCAACGACAATGACTAGATATAAGCTATCCGCTGAAGTTTCCTTTTCTAGGCCTAGTGAAGTAATGGGCAAGCTTTATATGATTCCTTATAAGGACAATGGGCAAAAGGTCCTTTATTTTGATATCGATTATCCCTCATTTTGCAAGGTTAGTGTAAATCAAGATAGATTTAGAAATGAGTATTTATCCTTTGACTGTAATCCCTCTGGCTATTTTTCAATTAGTATCAATTATGAGGTCGAAATTTATTCTTTCTCAAAATTTGAGAATGAGGAGAATGTTTTTCTCTCTTCAAGCAAATATGTCAATATTGATAAGTTTAGGAGGTTTAACATACCATATTCCTCACTTGATGACCTCCTAAATAAAATTACGAGTTTTATTAGGGGTAGTATTAAGTACGATAAAAACAATAGTAGCGTTAAATCGGCATTTGGCTCCTTAATTATGGGTTCTGGAGTTTGTGTAAACTATAGCCACGTTACACTAGGAATTCTAAGAGCATTGGGAATTCCTGCTAGATACGTTGTGGGTTTAATTCCATATTCTACTAAGGAAGCTCACGCATGGGTTGAGATTAAGGTTAACGATGTGTGGTTTCCTGTTGATCCCACTAATGCCACTAAAGGAATACAGTATTTGAAATGGGCTATTGGGAGGGATGACGCTGATGTTAGGAGTAAGATCTGGTATCGCAAACCCACAAGTTTTGACTTCTCTTTTAACTGGTATTTCAGATAATATGTTCATATGGGAAAATTTTTACAGAAAAAGGAGGTTAAGGGGGAGGAAAGCCTCCCTAGCGGTGATGGATAGCCCCCTTATATTTAAATAATCCTTTTTTCTGAAATTCTTTTAGTGATGTTAATGATGCTCCTCCCCAGCTCGATTGAGGGCTTAATGGGACTGTGGGAGGAGCATCTAGTATCTCTTAAGGGACTAGACGTTATGGATGAAAGTCCCCTTCTATTCAGATGGGAGTGGATCTCTGATCCACTCGACTGCCCACCAGATGAGAGATGTAAACCCGAATCGATGGTGGGAACGATGATCCCTCTGGAAGGGGGACCATCGCCCTTCCAGGGTGGGGATGAATCAGTCTCAATATCAGCTAGCAATTTTAAGTGCTACAATATTAGGTACTAATTATTCAACGAATAGTATTACGCCTAATCAGCTTTCTTTAGGTTATAACGCTATTAAAATCGATTTCAAAACTTCATTCACTTTTGTATCTGGTAACATTTACGTTATACAACTAACTTTATCAAATGGACAAACTTTAAACATTAGTGTGGTATATCAGCCTTAAAGAAATTTAAAAATTTCTTAAATAATATTTGTATAAATTATTCTATATAATCCAATGTTTTTAATTACCAACTAGAAAGTAATAAATATTTAGAATTTTGATAATTAACTTCTTTCTTGAAGTTGCAAAATTGTTAATTATAAGAAGATAAGAGTTTAATTTATGCAATGAATCAATGGATAATCTTGTAATTTTTACAATAATCCTTATATGTTTGATAATGTATAATATATATTGATGGGAGTTAATATAATAAGACTTGACGATACTGATGAAAAAATACTTGAGATCTTACGCTATAATGCTAAAAAGAGTTTAAAAGAGTTATCGGACGAACTGGGAATACCTATAAGTACCGTGAGGTATAGGATAAAGAGACTGGAAGACGCTCAAATAATAAGAGGATATGTAGCCATAATAGACAGAGTGAACCTAGGTTTAAATGTTTCATTAGTCATGGAAATAGAGACAGTGCCTTATTCCATAAAAAAGGTAGCTCAAGAACTAGGTGAAATACCAGAAGTGGTGAGAATATATGGTTTAGATAATGGGCCTAGATTACACGTACATATGATCTTTAAAGATGATGCAAGTGCACATCAATTTATAGCCAATAAATTGTACAATATTAAGGGAATTAAGACTGTTTCCATTTCAAGAATAATTGAGAGATATAAGATAGACCCCTCGGTATTGCCATGAGAAAATCGGAGTAGCAAGAGGAAAAAGATATCCCTTTCTTTTCTTTATTATTATTATTTGTCACTTATCTTTACATTTAACGACTTTATTGGCATTACTCCGGGGATTTCCCATTCTTCATACATCTCGTCAACCATCCTTTCTATGTGCTCGATGTCTTCCTCTGTAAAGTGTGAGAATCTTCCTTGCTTTTCTAAGTACTCTTTTACCGGTTTTCTCTTCATTCTACCCTCCACTATACTCTTTGTGGGCTCATTGTACGCTATCTCCCCATCAGTATACTCATATAGTGGCCATAGTCCAGTTTCAGCTGCCAATACTCCCAGTTCATGAGAGAACCTTGGATCGTAATCCCATCCCTTTGGACATGGATCTAAGGAATGAATGAAAGTTGGCCCTCCTATTGCTAATGCCTTCTTGATCTTGTTTATTGAATCCAGTGGATAGGCTGGGGTCATGGTAGCGGCGTATCTAATGTTCCTATGCCCTGCTATTATCATTGGAACTACACTCTTCTTCCACCTCTTCTTCATTATCCTTCTTTGCTTACCTGGCCTACTGAATGAGGTCTGTGCTCCATAAGGTGTCATGCTAGTCTCTTGAATATCAGTGTTAGCTGCAGATTCATTATCATAAAGTACTATGAGTAAGTTATAGTCATACGTCATTGCGTTTGAAACTCCAGACAAACCCATATCTGCACATCCTAGATCTCCACAGAAGGCTATCACGTTTATAGGTTCTTGCTTTATTTTTCCTTTCCTCATTAACGCTCTCAATGCTGCGGCTGTACCTAATGCAGCTGCACCAGATCCTCCCAATTGCGTGTGAACCCATGGTACTATCCATGACGTGCTATAATATGTAGTATTTGCCACATACATGCATCCAGTAGCTCCTATAACTATGGTCCTTTGTCCGGCAGCTTTAGCCAAAAACCTCATGACTAGTGCTGACTCACATCCTTGACAAGTCCTATGGCCAGATGTATAGAACTCTTCCAGTGGTGTATCTTTTATTGTCTTAATAATTGACTTATACACCTTTTCTTCCATTTCCTTTTCAACCATGTGGGATCACCTTCAATTTTACCAAGGGTCTCCTCTGACCCCAACCCAATAAACGGGTTTCGTTATGGGAGTATCCCTATGCTCGTAACCTATCTTAATTATTTTTTTCACGTCCTGGGTAGTTATTTCCCTTCCACCCAATCCTCCTATGAAACTCATAACTCTGGGCCTCTGATCTAGATCATATAGTGAAGATCTAATTTCATGATAGATGACCCCTCCTCTGTTTGGCGATCCCATTGAGTAATCCCTATCAACAACACACACCACCCTAGAATTTGCTAAATACTTAATGACATCTTGTGTTGGGAATGGCCTGAACCACCTTATCCTTAACATTCCCACCTTATAGCCTTGTCTTCTCATACTCTTTATCGCGACTTTCATCGGTTTAGAAACTGTTCCCATTCCAATTAACACCACCTCAGCGTCATCAACCATATACGGCTCTACAAATGGGTTTTCCGGCATTTGTAACTCATTGGTTGAACCTGGATATCTCCCGAACACCTTTTTAAATTCCTCATATGCTTCAACTATTACGCCCCTAGCCCTTTCCATAGCCTCTTCATGTTGTCTCCTTATTTCCATAACCCAATCGTCGTTAACTTGAGGAGCTACAGTAATTGGATTATCGGGGTGAACCAAATACTTACCTCTATTATATGGCGGTAAGAAGTTCTTAACCAGTTCCTTAGGAGGTAGTCTCACTATTTGTTCTGAGTGCGTCAAAAATCCACCATCCATAGATATACCTAAGGGTAGTAACACCCTTTGATCTTCAGCTACCCTATAAGCTATTAACGTAGTATCGAAAGCCTCTTGAGCAGTGTCCACCCATACCAATAACCAACCCACATCCCTTACCATTAACGCATCATTGTGTTCAACTCCATAAGCTCCAGGATCATCTAGAGCCCTATTCCCTATTATTGCGACTATTGGAGCACGATCTGTTGCCGTAACCACTATTGCCTCCATTCCGTAAAGCCACCCAACTCCACTACTTCCCACTAAAGTCCTCGCTCCAACTAAAGAGGCATGCTTCACAGTTTCAAACTGTCCGTGTTCTCCTTCAGCAACTATGAACTCTGCATCCAATTCACCATCTGCTATTAATTTAGAGATCGTGTCCATAACTTCAGTATATGGTCTAATTGGATAAGCTGCAACTACGTCCACATCTGCATACATTGCAGCATGAGCAACTGCTTGTGTTCCGTTCATTAATACCTCTTTTTCTACTAATTTTTTGACCTCTGTCATCTCCCTAACCCCGGAACGTAAACCCTTTCTTTCCTAGCTTGCCTTACATTCTTTAACCATTCCTTATACTTTGCCTTATTCTCCTTCCACATCTCATATGGTCTTCTGTAATCTGTGAACATCGATTCATCTACCATTACTATGCAATCCTTAACGGGACATACATCAGCGCATATGCCACAGCCTACACAGTAATCATATGCTATATCGTAATATCCATCTGGCGTCTCATCAAAACATTCATCCGGACAGTATATCCAACATAACTTACATTTGATACAAGTGTCGAAATCTACTGTAGGTCTCTCAAATTTCGTAGTCCCTCTCTTAAAGAGTTCGTTTCTCTTTCCTCTAGGAACTGCGGGAATTACTGTACCTTCCAACATCTCATGCCATGTTAGTAGTCTAGGCGGATTATATACGAAATCTATTCCCTCACCTTTCATTACAGTTCTGTAATCTACTGACGAATATGCTTCCTTGACCGCAGATATTCTCTTGTTAGCATCTTGCTTTTTACTTACATATTTAATTAAATGATCTAAATCAATTATATCTGGTCTTAACTTTGCTAATCCTCCCCAGACTTTCTCCATTGTTAAATCATCCTTAAATGCCCATAGTCCCGAAAATGATGGTTCAGTATTTATTACTCCTAGAGTCCAATTGAAGTCCTTTTTAGGTATCATTTTCAACAATTCGTTAATTCTCTTGGTAGAGGTTACTAACATTGTCCCGTTACTCTTTAGTTTAAGGTTGATTGGTTGTACCCCTTGCCATGCCCACGATTCTACACCCTTTAATAGGGTATCGTCTAGTACAATAATGGTATCTACTAGATCAGGCTCTACTCTTGTTGAGTACCCTATAAGGTCTTCCTCATTCACTCCATTTCCTATTCCAACATAGTATTTCGCCGGTACTCCGTTCCTTTCTGGAGAATCTCCATATCTTCCGAAAGATAGGGCTGGTCTCCCGATTTCCCTTGCAGTATACACGATTCCTTCTGCAATATATTTTGCCAATCTTTTCTGGAATATACCCCTATATACTATCTCTACATACTTCACTTCATCTTTTACTCCCATATGAGAATATTTCGTAATCTGTTATATATAGATTCATTTGTAACTATATTAATTTACGTATACAAGGTTTTGTAACATAGTAGGGTGTTTCTAGAATCTTTTGCAAAATATGCAAGATATAGGGAAGGAAGTTTGACTTGACTATTAAGAATTTTTTTAAAAAATAAAAAAGAATAGAAATTACAATAAAAAATGTTTATCACAAGAAATTATTTGGTTTTAGATTCTATGCTATCTCTCTGACTCTCAGTACTTGCAATCTGTGCAGTAGGCATTTTTGGTGGTCTTAGGGTTAAGGCTAGGATTGAAGATATTATGGCCATTAAACCAGTTATGACCAATGTCTCCTTTATGCCATATGAGGTGAATAGTACTGATGCACCATAACCGGCAAATATACCCGCTAATGCCTTTGCAGTATAGGTTAAGCCGTAATTAGCTCCAGAGTGCTTAGGCCCATAATAATCACCTACTAGCGGAGGGAATAAAGAGAATAGCGGACCCCATGTGAATGCTGTAAGGAAAATCAAGGCAAGGTATAATGGCGCAATCTTTGGTATGAACGCTACTGAAAGCATGGAGATTCCACTAATTCCGAAAGACAGCGTCATAGTATATGGTCTTCCTAAGTAGTCAGATACCGTACCCATTACAAATCTTCCTAAACCATTAGCGAAGGGAAATAGGAACACCGCAATTACAGCAGCTATACTAAATCCCAGTGATCTACCGTAAGGTATTAGATGTCCAATTATGGATAGACCAGATCCTACAATAAGGAAAAATGCAATATAAATTACCCACCATTGCCATGTTTTAACCATCTGTGAAACGCTAAAATCGCTTTTACTCCTCTTTATCATCTTACGTTTTCTCTCATACTCCTCGGCATTAAAGCCTTTAGGTAACCATTGAGGAGGAGGATAGGCAAAGAAGTATGCCAATAGAGTTATAACTACTAGTTGTGTAATTCCCAAATAAACTAATGCAGTACGGTAACTAATTGAAGTGATAATATATTGTATTAAAGGGGATAATGCAAATGATCCACCACCGAAACCTATTTCTATAATTCCAGTTGCTAGACCTCTTTTATCTGGGAACCATCTAACTGCAGTGCTTATTGCGGTGCCGTATATTATACCAACTCCTATACTCCCGAAGCCATAGGTAAGATATAGTAGCGGCAAGGAATTAGCAAAGGCAGAGCTAACATATCCAATACCAGTAACTATCCCACCTAACATAGAAATTAGTCTAGGACCATACCTATCCGCAATCCTACCTGCAACAAACATTGATAGAGCTTGGACAATAATATATATTGTGAATGTAAGCCCTAGTGCTGCTGACCCTGGAGCTACGTTAAATACTTTACCTAATGGTACTGTGTATAATGTCCATGAGTATTCATACACACTAACAAGTGCCATGGAAATAGTTGCTGCTACTACTAAAAACCATCTAAACCATCCTTTCTCTAACCACTTATTGCTCATCATTCATTCTATACGTAAAAAATGGTTTTAACTTTTGTTTCTAAAATTAGCCTATATTTATTAGAAATATAACTAACTGTCATCAAATTTTCTTGCATAAAATGCGAGTAAGTACGTTAAAAATATAATTCTTTGGCTTAGATAGTAGCACTATATTTGGAAATTAAATTTAAAAACTTATTATTATTAATGTACATAGTTCAGTTGATCCATGCTATAAATAACAAAATTTTCCTGCATAAACGGAATCCTATGAATAATATTTAAGTACTCCCTAAAAGCTAGTGACAATTTTACCTTTTACTTCTTATATAAAACTCTGTGAGGAGTGATTGAGTTAAACAATTCTAGATATGTAAAAATATTAGGAGTTAACTTAATAGAAAAAGGGAAGGTAGTTTATATAGATACTAATGCACAAATAGAGATGGAGCTAAGAACGCGTATAGTACTCCTATCAGCATTAGATATATCAATATACCTATAGCCCAAGGCAGATTTTTCCTAATTACTATTCCCTCTTTTCGAACATATTTTGTTGTAGATACTCCTGCACTCGCAGTCTGCGGAGCTACTGGTTTAGCTAACTCTGCACCGACAGAGTTTAACGCTGGCGGTAATCCTACGGGTAAGCCAGCTAAACGTGCAGTTGTGGCTTGGAAAGCTCCAAAAAGGGCGTTAGTTGAAGTATTGCTTCCAGACAGTGCACATCCAATCCACCCAAATAATGGTGAGACTATTATAAACGCTACTCCTAGATCACTAGTTTTCCAAGCTAATGAATAAGCCATTCCACTGAAATTGAATACATATGCAAGTCCAACTACAAAAACACCAGTTAGTATCCCTCCCCAGTATTGATGAAAAGACCTCTTTATAGCTTGTCCCATAACTTTAGGCGAGGCCCTTAAAACTAGAGAAATGATTATCCATGATACTAAAATTGACGTACCTGCTACGAAAGGATTAAAGGCAAAACTTACCGCCACGTTTTTATGGAGAAGTGAAGAGTAAGTTGACTGGGATAAGGTAACTAATGAAAACTTAGTTAGAGGAGACCAAGGGCCGGTCCATAGAGTCACTACTATTATCAATACTATGAAAGCTGATAATGCCTCAATAACGTCTCTTTTAGAGTATTTCTTACTATCCCCACCATTGGGCTGAATACTTCTTAAGCTCAGTATTCTTTTAGGCCTCCACACTCTTAAGAATAAAAGTAATATTACAAAAGATATTAAAGACCCTGTAATGTCAGGTAAATAAGGACCAACAAAGCTCGCTACCGGATATTGACCTAAGATGTAGGATAATGAGCCTAGTATGGCTATTGGCCATGCTTCCTTTATCCCTCTCCATTTGTCAACTAGATATAATAATATCCAAGGTGGTAATAGAGCTAAAATTGCTACAACCTTCGCCACTGAAGATGATACAAACAGTAAAGGTAATCCGGTAACCGATGCTAATATAATGATCGGTGTTCCTAATGCACCATAGGATACTGGCGCGTTATTGGCCAGTGCAGAAACTTGAAGAGCTTTTAGATCATCAAAACCTAGATATATTAGGAGTGGAGCTATAAATGCCCAAGGATATCCAAATCCTACTAATCCTTCAAATAAGGCTCCTAAAGACCAAGCTAATACAATAGCTTGAACTCTAGCGTCATTAGTAGAGTTTCTTACGATCCAATCCCTAAACGCATCAAATTTCCCAGTTAGCACTAACGTATTATAAATTGTTAACCCCCAGAATACTATCCAAGATATTGCCCAAGTTCCTACTAATGCTCCTATAAGCCATGCATAGCTGACCTGTACTATGGGAGCTCCCCACACTAAGGTTGCAACTAAAATCGTTATTATTGAACCTATGAGCGTAGCTAACCATGCAGTTATCCTTAGTCCAGCCAACAATACGAGTAGTATAATTATTGGCGTTAAAGATGCTAAAATAGTTAACCCTACATTACCAGTTGGGTTTAAGGGTTGTACATACATACTTCTCTGATATGGAATATATCTCTAACTTTATAAGCTTACTTTTGATAAATGGTTAAAAATTCTCAAAAAATAATTACAAAATTTATTGCACCTCGTCATCTCTTCATGAAAATATTTAAAAAAGACTATAAAAGTTTACGAATAACGTTCAAATATTAACTTATACTTAATCAGACTTTAAAGGGCAAGATTTATATTTAATGAGTAATACTAACTTATTATGCCTAAATCCAGCATGCATGGAATAAGGCTTAACAAGAATCAGGAGGAAGAGAGGAGAATTAACGCTGTAAATGACGTGAGGAATGGGATGAGTATAAAGGATGCGGCGAAGAAGTATGATGTTCCATCTTCACCATTTACAAGTGGTTGAGGAGGGAAGATTTGAGCGCTAAGCCTAGGTGTATAGGTTTAGTTATCAATCGGGAGTACCTCTAAGCTCTGCAGTTGAGGGTTGTGGTTAATGTTTTAGCAATCCCTTGTACTTCAGACCATATTTTCCTTATATCTTTGGAACATCTCTAGGACTTCTTTCCAGTTTTTCACTTCCTCGATAGTCCTTTCTCCTCCTTACGTAAACTATAATCAAGTCAGCTATAGGTCCATTACTCCTTAATACTCTTATCTCCCTTACTTGGTCTATGTGTATCTTCCACTTACCTATTTCAACTCGTTCTGGTGTTATTCTGGCGTTTAAATAGGAGTACGACGTTAGAACTATAGTAATTAAAACTATTGCTAAGGCTAACGCTATTGTACTCAATAAGAGTAAGTTATTCGTGAGCAGCCCAAAAACGACCACAACATATAGTCTTGTTTTCCACGGAATCGTTTGTTAGTGCTGCTGTTACAAG
>Ga0209451_10080_pt1 | contig 15149 bp, 16 predicted proteins | sample Arccon1NAG2MetaG_FD_184743 | JGI IMG/M metagenome (GOLD analysis project Ga0209451, IMG submission 184743) | Archaeal communities from Yellowstone National Park, Wyoming, USA - Archaeal consortia 1 (NAG2) MetaG (SPAdes) (version 2) | ecosystem: Environmental > Aquatic > Thermal springs >...
TTTTCACGGGTGGAGATCCCCTAAGTAGAGATGATATATTCGAATTAATGGACTACGCTAAATCCTTAGGGTTAATAGTATCCATAGCCCCTTCTCCTTCATACCGTTTAAACGAGGATATGATAAGGAAAATTAAGGAATCCGCATTATATATGTCAATAAGTCTTGATGGTGCTAAAGCAGAAACTCATGATTGGTTAAGGGGTTTGGGAAGTTATAAATATGCAATAAATGCAATAAAAATGGGTTTAAATTACGGTTTACAAGTTCAAGTTAATACTTTAATTTGGAAAAAGAGTTACTATGAATTACCAGAAATCGTAAAACTAATTAAGGAATTAGGAGTAAGAGTTTAGGAAGTATTCTTTTTAATACCAGTAGGTAGAGGAACTATAGAGCTCGACATACCTAAGGAAAAATATAAAGAAGTTATAGACTTTCTCGTAGAGGTAACAAGATACGATATTACAGTGAGGACAGTTGAGGCTCCATTCTTTAGGAGGGCTAAATTGGAATATAATGGAAGTAATAATGAATTAATTGAGAAGTTAAGGGAATCGCTAGGAAAGCCTGTGAAGGATGTAGATAAGAGTATAATGCCCACTAGAGATGGTTCTGGCGTTATCTTCATTGCTTATAATGGCGATGTATACCCTAGTGGGTTCCTTCCAATAGTATTAGGCAATGTGAGAAGAGAGAGTATAGTTAAGATATACAGAGAGTCAGAACTATTGAAGATGATCAGAATGGGAAAACTTAACGGAAAGTGCGGAATTTGTAAGTATAATAATATATGTGGCGGAAGTAGAGCAAGGGCTTTTGCGATATTTAACGATCCGTTAGCTGAGGACCCTGCATGCCCTTATTAATAATATATCTTCTCAATTTCTAGAATTTATAACTAAGAGGTTGACTCTAAAATTTCTGATAAAATTATTAAATAGGTAAGGGAAAACCACATTTTAATATCACTTATTAGATTTGTTTTAGCGTTTAACGGAAAAATCTAATAACTTATTATGAAAGAAAGCAAAAAAGAATGAGAGATTTATTTCCCTATATTACTCAAATACCTCAGCCTTATTTAACGGTGGACATTTAGCATCTTTTTCACTAACTACTATATTTTTGATGGGCCAGTTTATTATGGAGTAATTTATGCATCTCTCATGGAGAGGGGAATATTCGTTATAAGTTATAAAGTATACAATAGTTGATTCCTCTAAAGCTTGAAAACCATGTGCAAAGCCCGGAGGAATCCAAAGCATGTAGTGATTGTTTTCACTAAGTTCTGCATAAACATATTTTCCGAAACTTTTTGAACTTTTTCTTATATCTACTGCAACATCTAGTATCCTCCCTTTGATTACGGTCACTATTTTACCTTGTTCCTTTGGTGGTAATTGGTAATGCAAACCCCTCATAACTCCAGGTTTAGAAAATGAAACATTAACTTGTAATGGGATAGGGATCTACATTTTTAAAATCAGACTCCTTAAATATTTCCTTAAAATATCCCCTATTATCTGGAAATACTTTGGCTTTATCAAAAATACTCCTAAGCCTAATTCCTCAAACTCAAAAGGCATTAATGTAATGAAAAAATAAGGATATTAAAAACTTTAGTGCTAAGTAATGAAAAATTATAACATTCCCTTATTACTTTTAAATTATGATTACTTATTTTAAAATCATGTTTATGGATTGATTTTTTATCAAATAAGAAGTAAACTTAATACTTAAGGAAAATCCAAGAATCTATGAATCTACAAAAATAATATTAATTTTAGTTTAAAACAGAGCTATCATTAATTTTATCTAATCAATATCCTCTGGTTTTATAATCATTTTCGGATATTTACATATTACTATTCCTTTATACGATTCTATTTTTTCAAGGATAGCCTCTTTAAAAAATATTTTACATAATCCTAAAATCTCAGCGAAGTCCCAGAATTTAATCTCAACATCAGCTTTAGCTCTGCTTATTAAATCTATAAAAATTCTCTTAAACATTCCTCTAATTTCATCATACCCCCCATGTACTGAAATTAAAACTTTGTCATCTGTAGCCCTTTCAGATAAGACGTACTTGTAACCCATATTAATAATGTACGCCAAAAACATGTTAGTTCCTTGAATTAACAGAATTCCATCATCTTTTAGACTTAAGGAAGCAGAAGAAAGGAATTTGATCATATCTAAAGTTGAAAATGTTGCATGAGAATTGCCATACATTAGCACTATATCAGCCTTTATTCCCAACTTATGAAGATCTTTGGCATCAATCACGTAAGTTTTAGCCTCAAATCCCAATTCTCTTTTTGAAAATTCTCTCGCTTTCTCTAATATCTTTTCCCTTATGTCCGTGATTACTAATTTGCTTATTTCACAATTTCTTTCCATTAATGATTTTGCGAGTGCAATACTACCAATACCACTTCCTCCAGCTACCTCTAAAATTACATACTTTTTCTGTGGAAAATCGAGATTCCTAAAAGATCTTATTGCATACTGAAATCTTTCCCTACCTTTTTTAGTATCTATATCTTCAGGCCATTCTATAAGTTCAAGTACTTTTTCAACATTAGATAAGTCCACAATATAATCTTAATTTATTCCAAATTATAAATTTTTATGTTATGTAAAAGTAGATCAATTTTCATTATCAATTTTTAATCAGTTGTATATTGATAAGTTAGTTCCAAAAGAATATGGAATAATACATGATAAGTTGAGCTCTGTGACACTTTTACGTAATTATTAGTTATTTTTAATTGCTTCTAATTCTCCTAACACAATTAAGTGAGCTGAAGTAATATATGTTATAAGTATAAAAAAAGATTTTTATGTAAATACTAAATCGGAGGATATCACTATGAAGTCTATGTGAAGAGGAGGAAGGTACCAATGAAACTCCCCATGTAGTGGCTGGAAGTACATAATCCCTAATTTAGGCGTGGTGATGGGCTAAGTGAATAAATTAAAATTGTTAGTCATGATGAAAGTTTAATTCTCCTTACAAATACCTTATATTTATTACTCTCTTCCCAGACTTTAAAAGGTTTATATTATCGAAATCTCTATCAAAACTTAACAAGAACTGTGTACTTAGTTTATCCATCGAAGAAAGCGTATTACAGTCCGTAAAACTTAATTTCCTCTCGTATTTAACAAGGTTAGCATTTATTGGAAAATCCTTGCATTATAATATTCTTATAAAGGGCTCCATTAATATTTATATTTAATTTTATGATATATTATAAAATCTAATATGTATATAATGAAACTTCAAAATTTATCTCCACATAATTTTGAAAATTATTTAACTCTAGAATTTTCCCTAAAATGCTACAAGGTAATTTAGGGCATTAACAAACACTTCCCAATCTACTAGGAATATGTTTAATTCACCTTCTTTCACCTTTTCCAAGATCAGTTTAGCTACTTTAACGGCATAGTTTTTATTAACGTGATATATTAGGAAAGTTATGAGCTCGTCAAATATGTAATCGGTAATTACAGCCTCATACTCTTTTATTTTTTCAGACAATTTTAACGCCTTTTCATGATTCACATCGTTATTGTTTAGATAAGCTATGAAGTATGACGTATCTAATAGAAGCTTATCCATAGACAAGACTTAGTGTTCCCATAATATAAAACGTCTCTATTGGATTTCTTATCTCATCATTTAGTTTTAACACTTGATTCTTGGTCAAGGCTAGTAGACCTAGCTATTTACCTAACTCTCTTTCTCTTCTTCCTTCTCATGATACCCTATTGCTCACTAAATTAGACACCGAATCAATGGTGGGAACGATGAACCCGTTGGAAGGAAACCATCGCCCTTCCAAGGTGAAGAGGAGTCAGGTTAGCTGTATAGAACCTTGGGTGCTATCAGATTTTTCTTGAATTCAATTGCTAGCACTTGTTCAATTAGGATATTATGTGAATTAGATAAAGTTTCTCTGAATCAAGAAGATATTTTTAAAAGCTAGTAATAATGAAGATCTAATTGAAGATGTCGCTGGCTGAAGAGATTGAAAAGACCCTAAAGTAAAATCCATCGATTATAGTTGACGCATTAATGGAGAAACCGGAAATTCTCTATGAGGCATTAGCTAAGTTAATGCCTTGGCAAACCATTATTCGTGATATTGATGACCTCAAAACTCATACTCAATAGATAGAAAAAGACATAGGGGAAGTAAAAGAGAGTTTAAAGAGTTTTGCAACAAAAGACGATATAAAAAGATTAGAAACTATTATTACTGCTTTAGGTGCAAGGTGAGGACTATTAAATAATATCGATGTGGACTTACCTGAATTTTCCCCTTAGTATTTCTACCGTAGTTCTTCCTTCTATTTCTCTAGATGAAGAAATAAATGCTGCTGTTTTAGTGACTGGATGATATCACTTTGATAATCTAAGTTATCTGGAGTATCATTATTAGCTATCAGAGTTGTCTGGCCTCTTCTGTATCTACGAATTGTATTTTCCTAAGTAACATCATATCTATTACAGTGAATGCAATTGTCCATACTAGTGATAATAGCACAACAGTTGAAAGTGATACAGTATCAGAATTTTGAATATTAACGGGAGGAATGCCTCCGCTATATCCGTAGTATAGCAAGAGAATTATAAGTAAATATGGTGAGATGTAGTCTAAAATTTGTGGATAGTTGGTGGAAAAGGTATATAAAGAGTAAAAGAGGAATCCTAAGATTAAGGGTATATAGCCAAAGAGGTTTTGCAATTTCATTGTACCTAATTTTACTTGAATTAACACTAAAAATATGGAGAATGATGTAAAAAATAAGGTTCCTAGGACGATAACTGGGATAATTATGTAAGGTTTCGAAGGATAGGTGGATATGCCTAATCCATTGTTAGAGAACATTATAGATATAGAAAATGTAATGAGTAGCCCTATAATTAACACAGCTATCATTATACCAGAGTATATTGATATTAGATAACTGCTTATTTTAATCTTACTGTATCTAAGTAAATAAGGTAGTGTACCGGTTTGATAAAAGATCATAAAAGAAATAGAGACAGCTATTGAGCTCAGTGAGAGTATTATAAGATCCGCATAATAAGCAGCAGTATAGCTTTGATAACTTGTATTTAGATATTCACTTGGTATTTCCTTAGCAAAACTAGGAGCGAATATATAGGCTCCAATGAATCCCCAGAAGAGTATAAAGAGTATCCCCCAGCCTATTACGGATGGACTTTTAAGTATGCGTTTTGTAGTGTAAATTAAAACCCTTTTCATGGTTATTAGTAAGTACAAATCGGAAATATAAGATATGATAATAGTTCAAAACTTGAACCAGCTTGATCATTTTTATTTATATAATATAAGATAATAATCATGCTAGAATACAAGAATGTGACAATTGATTTCAAATATAATACATTATTTCGAAATATCAGCTTTGACATTAAGGGAAAAACTTTAATTTTAGGACCCAATAGCTCTGGGAAGACTACATTAATCAGAGCCACTTGTGGATTAATAAAATATAAGGGTTTTATATACGTAGATGGATTAGAAGTTAGAAAAGTTAAAAATTATCTTAAACTTTCTACTAACCTCTCAGAGGTATATAGTATAGGTATAACGGTTAGGGATGTGGCGTATATTCTAGAGGAAATAAAAGGATTAGACCAGAGCTTATTTAACAAGTTCTTAAAAGAAGCGAGAATATACGAACAAGTTATCAATAAACCATTACATAAACTCTCAACGGGGCAATCTTCAATTATAAGATTGGCCTTAGCCTTATCATCAAATTGTAAAAATTGCCTAATTGACGAACCCTTTGAGAATCTAGATCCCGATAGAAGAATGACCATAACTAATTGGATTAAGGAGTACTTCACTGGGGGATTTTTAACTACCCATGAATTAGATATGCTTAAGAAGTTTAATGACTGGGATTCTTATATTATTCTTAATGGAAGACTTTATGGACCTATAATGGTTAATGACCTTATAGAGGCTAGTGTAGTAGAAGGTAATATTAGCGGAGCTATAATTGTCATAGATCTCCCAAATGGGAAGAAAATATCTTTGATTAAGGACTTAAGTAAGGGGACAAAACTTAGTATATTAGGCAGTATTAATAGAATTTATGGTGTCGTATAAATGGAATATAGAGAGTTAATTAGAGATAGCGAGAAATTCGCTAGAATTATCATAATGAAAAAAGCCAGAAGAACATTAGGTATTTATTACGCTACTTGGGTAATATATAGTCTAGTTTTGGCTTTAATATATACTTTACTATCAAATATAGGAATAAATAATTCTCTAGTAAATGGGATTATTCCATTTATTGCTGTTATCCCATTTATATATTACACGATAGGGCTGTTTAGGGGAATTAGAATTGACTATTTAAAACTTGTTAAAAATAAAGAAAATGATAAGATCTACAAGCGTATTAATTATATTTGGGTCTTACTCATTTCACAGTTAATCATATCTTTCGCTATAGTTACATATCTAAATATAGATCTAATCTACCTTGTATTATCCTTTTATGTATATATGCTTTTAGTGGCTTATTCTTTATATCGCTTCTTATACTCCAAATATAGACTCGCGGAACCTAGATATTATGATATGATAGCTATAATAGTACTTTTGTTAACACCCTTAAACATAGTCACATCTTTATTTAACGCAATCTTCATAGTCTTCGATATTGTATGGCTATATGCTTCTATTAGCTCTTTCCTTGAGGTGTCTGCTATTGAGTAATGAAGAGAAAATTAAGGAACTAATAAAATTCCTCAACAACAGAGCTTTAAATAATTCTGTACGATTAGCAATATTAATAAGTTTATATACATTTAATCAGATGACCTTTTCAGAGCTCTTGGAGTATTCTAGAATTCCTAAAAGTTCTTTAATGATGCACATACAGATATTAGAAGATGAAGGTTTAGTAAACTCTAAAAAGGATTTCACAGTAAATGGAATAAGGATGTTTATACGAATTACGGATAAAGGAAAAGAAATAATTAAAGAATACTTTAAATTAGTCAGCAATATAAATTATTAATCACTTATTTGTCGATGCTTTTTGGGTTACTCCAAAATTATACTAAAAATTATAACTAATTCTGTTAAGTATTACTTTTACGGGGATTATGTAATACTCTCCGTTTGCCCCTACACTTTCATTTCACTCATTTTATCTTCAATCATGATCGAGTATAGGGACTTAGCCCTCAACCACCTTATAGGTGGGTCATGGGACTCATTTGAGCCCAACGGCACGGGGCTCACATCTCCGTAATCCCCTCACCCTTTTGGGCATAACCCACATCGGCGTGAGAGATCATCATTTATCAATAATTTTTTGTTATAAACAGATATAAAAAGATTTCTATTAACGTGAAAAAGGATTCAGCCCGACTAATAAAACCTATATAGGTATTAGGGGATATTGTTGAAATCAAGAATAGAAGTGAATGTAGAGAAGAAATAAGGAAACCTATTATGGTTTAATTATGCAAAACGCTAGATCAATAGAATTTGAAATTTAAATTTGTATGAAAATGTCTTTGTTCTTTACCTCAACTTTGTAAATCCTTAAATTGGATGAAAAGTACCATCCTGACGACTTTCCGTAAGGATTTAATACTAATTTCCCGTTTTCAAGACTATACTCATATCCATGTAAATCACATCTTATTTTATATCCGTCCACATCTCCATACTCCATATTTCTTCCCTTATGAGGGCAATAGGCATCAATAGCAAACACTTTATCACCAACCCTTACTATGGCTACTTCTATGCCATTTATTGAGAATTTTCTGGGTTTTTTATCTTCTAAGTCTAATAAGCTACAGACTCTCACTAACATTAAATAATCACCAATGTGGAAATAGAAACGAGAAAAAACAGTTATTATACCTTTTATTTTTTAGAATATGGAGCGTTACCTGGTGAGCTTCTTCTGAAGTGACCCGATGACCTTCCGTATAGTAATTCTAAGAACCACGCTTCGTGTTCTATTTCCTCCTGAAGTATTCTCTGCGCTAGATCATAAGTTCTAGGATCTTTTCCGTAGGTCATATCGCACACTTCTTTCCAAGTTCTTATCGCACACTGTTCGGCTTCTAACAAAACCTTTAATATTTCTTTAGGGTCTTTCCAATTCTCTGGTAGATATGCATCAGAACAAGCCGAAATATCGGCAAGCTGCCTTATGTCTCTAGGTAAACCCCCTCCTAGTTCATAAAGCCTTTGAGTCATTAGTTCGAAGTGAAGCCTATCCTCAAGCCTAGCATCCTCAGCTATTTCCTTAAGACCCTCTCCTTCCATACCAGTTAGGTGCATTCTCAATATGGTATAGTAGTAATATGTAGTGAACTCTGCAGCTGTTGCTTTAACAAGTTTATCTACTAACTTTTTCACATCTAATCCAGATTTTTCCAGTATTTCTACTCCGACTACCTTTGGTTCTTGGGGTTTTTCTTGCATACAGACATCATCCTAATAGACTATACTCACTTCAAATTTATAAAGCTTTCTATTTGATACTAATTATAACTTGTAGTTAGAAATAACTTTAAAGTTAACTAAGCCAAATCAGAGTCTTACCTCTTAAGGTGTAGAGAAAAGATCTAGCAAAGACTCTATGAAGAAGCTACTAATTAAGAATTACTTTGAAATCAAAATCTTTATAAGTTAGGGCTCATTAGAGTATAACAGTGGTTACATAATGAATACAGCTTTTACGTTTAATCTTCATTATAATAGCTTTTTACCCAAAAAAAGAATTTATAATTACTTATGCGAGGTGTTTTGAGACGAGTATAAGAGATTCTGCAAAACTCTTTGGACCAGCCTGGATAGCATTGTTGGCAGATGCTGATGCTGCGAGTATATTAGGAGGGTTATCCACCGGAGAGGAATATGGATACAAACTAATATGGTTTGTGATGCTATTATCTCTTCCTCTCTTCATAATACAAGAGGCTTCAGGGAGATTAGGTGCCATATCTGGGAAGGGTATTGGAGAACTTATCAGAGAATACTACTCTAGGAAAGTATCAATTTTATCTATTTTCCCAATATTTTTCGTTGATTTCTTTACATATCTAAGTGAGTATGCGGGAATTGCAATTGGATGTTACTTAATTGGTATCATTCCCCTATTCGGCCTGGTAATATTTTTCATCCTTCACGTTATAATAGTGTTAACTAAAAATTACGAAATAACTGAAAGATATCTAGTAGTAGTTTCCGTAATTCTATTATTGTCAGCCTTAATTATAGTTGGGCCTAAGCTGAACTTTACCGGACAAGAAGTCTTATACTTCTCTACCTCAAAGAACTTCCTATTCTTCATTGCTGTAAACATTGGTGCAGTAGTAACTCCACCTTGTATGTTGATTTATCAAAGTTCTGCTACAGCAATTAAATATCCTAAGATAGATATTAATAATTCTAAAAAGATATCATGGATAACCATAGAGACGTTACTAGGAGCTATAATAACTGAATTGATAATAGTATTATCTGAGATGATAGGAACTTCAATTGGTAATATAGATCCTACTGATCCAGCTCAGTTACTATATATTTTAGGAAATTTTCATTATATATTTGGAATAACGTTAATAAGTGCCGGGTTCTTAACGCTTATAGTTGTATCTCTAAGTAGTGCATGGGGTCTACTAGAAGCTTTAGGGAAAAATAACTACAAAAACTCCGTGAAGATCTACATTATGGAGTCAATACCAGCTATGTTAATAGTTTCCTTAATGCTGGGTAACTATTCTTCCGTTATTAACTTCACTTTAACTCTATTATCATTATCACCTATAGTGATTGCCATACCGGCAGTAATGGTGGGTATATTGATAAGCAATAAAAAGATCATGGGTAAATACACTTATACTAGGACTAGATTAGTAGCGTATTTCTTTACAATAGTTATGATTGTAGTAGGAGGATTTGTGGGAACACTACACTTGTAGACAATATAACTAATAGTTTAGCCCAATTATCTGAATGGCTGAAAGAGTAGAGTGTGAACTACTTCCCATTAAGGGGCATCTCCACCTCACGATAGAGATTTCCTGCTTCTCAGAGAGATCTTGATTCGTAGCTGAGGTTCCATCGAACGGAACCGTTCTTTAATGTCCCTTGTGGAAGAGAGGTTACGGAGGGGCGTTCAGTAATAAATCTTTCGATTAATTTTCAAGCATAGTGACAGCTAAGATTGGCACGTGACGTTGTTCAATTTGATAGTGTCATTATTAAGCTATAAATTTATACTTTAACGTAAAAAAGGCGTCTCTGAGAATCTGAACTAGGTTATACTCTATCGGAGAATTTCTCTATTTAATAAATTTGTAACTTAATGACGATACTGTCTCCATACTCATCTTTCTTCACAATTCTCATAAGTATATGTTTGCTACTGGAGTTACAGAGGATATGCTAATTCCTCGTCATTGAACTTTGGAAAATTATAATGAGCGGAGGAATTGCACTTATGTTAGAATTTCGTTGGGCGATTCACGGATCCTAGATAAGTTTAAAGGTTTATTTCCTTGCTATACGGGGTTTGGGCTTCATTGAATTTTCATGAATTTGTATCCAATCCTCAGCCCTTGGGCTTCACCAGAGTCGCGGGGCAACGCCCCGTTCATACCCCTCCGCCCCTTTAGCGGGATAACCCCAACCCACCTACTCCCAGTGGGAGTAAGAAAGAGGTGGGGAAACCCGCACATCTTGAGGTAAATATTGAGAGATGCGTTTAGTTGCCTATCTAGAGTGAACCCACACCTCTCACACTTGAAAATCCTGCCGACCTTTCGGGAAACCCATCCACATCTGGGGCAAGACTTAGATGTGAGGTGTGGGTTCACCTCCTTAACGAAAGAACCATAAAGGGGAGCCTTGTATTTAAGCACGCGGTGTATAGTCCTCCATACAGTCCTTGAAACCTTCTTAGACAGCTTATCATCAGCGTCTTGGAACATTGACTGCTTATTCAATTTTTCAACAGCAAACATAGTGAGAGGATACATTCCCAACAGTTTGTTCACAAACTTGTGAACATAATCAAGCACGCGGTTCCTTTCACGGTGGGAGTACTTCCTCAACAATACCTTCCCCTTCCTACCGTGTTTAGAAGCGAAGGACTGTATTTTACTCCTCTTCAACTCCATACCGAACTTCAAACTATACAACTCCTTCAAAGAAAATGTGACGAACTTCTCCCCATCGTAAGCGTCTAATGTGTACAAGTTACTATCAATAGATAGAAAGTCAAGGGGAGTAAACCAAGGCAATCTGTAACGGAATGGTAGGTGAACTTTATCCTCCTTTATTACTGGCTCACCCAACTCAAGCCCTTCAACCCTCCTTGAAAACCATTTGTGAGACCATGAGAAGGTGACGTATTCGTAAGGTCTTACTGTAATCCTTACACTCTCACCCTCAACCTTTCTAAGTGTCGACTTTACCCTAACGTAAACCTTCTTCAATCTAGGTTTCCTTAATGACGCTTGTCCTTTTTCAGCCCTCCTCCTCCAACTATTCAAGATTGAGTAAGCATCATTTATTGCTTTGTCAACGTAATGTGAAGCTAGATTGTTAACCTTCTCTAACTCATCCCTCAACACCTTGTAAACTTCCTTTTTCTTTGGCAAGGTTACTTTAACCTTAGCGAAAATTTTCTTGCCCTTCTTGACCTCCTTCCTCTCTATCTTAGTCCTCTCCCATAACCAGTCTAAAGCCTTCTGTAGTAGGTGTTTATAGTTCTCTAGTAATATCTTGCTCTTCACCTTCTTATTATTCTTCAGGGAGTAAGTTAGGTAAACGTATTCCTCCTCCGGTTGGAATGATTTAAGCCTTAAGCTCTTCGACACATTTCTTCACCTTCTCATATTTATGGCTCCTCATTCCTTGCAATTTCTCGCTAAATGATACCAGTATAGAGATCAAATCTTCGATTAGTTCCTGCTCTGGTGTTTTGTCCTCCTTATTTAATACCACGAGCTCGCAGTTGTGTGCTTTGCATGCCTCCTCTATTATTTCAAAGCCGAACCTAACTAGTCTGTCTGGGTAGGCTATGACAACTTTCGATACTTCGTTGTTTAGTATCATTCTCAATAGCTTGAGGAATCCTTTCCTCTTCATGTTCAACCCGGATCCGACGTCAGTTATTACTTGGTCGTAGTCCTTAACGTTCTCCTCCAGGTATTTTACTTGGTTTATTAAGTCGTCTTTCTGTGTGTTTGATGATACCCTAGCGTATAATACTACTTTCCTCTTCCTAACAATCCCCATGAGTCTTTCGACATCCTCTTCTTTAAACCTCCATTTTCCACTCTGTAGTATCACGGGTTTTATGTAACCCTTCTTAACATAGCTCTGTAGTGTGCGGTATGATATTCCTAGTTTTTGGCACACTTCCTTAGGTTTCAGCATTGTAGTTAAACTTACATACAAAGTATATAAACTTCACGGTTTATCTGAAACTGTTGACGACGGCGTAAATCTATTTGTGGATATAAGAGATTAAGATCTTGCTACTAGTAAGAGAGCTACAACTTGCAATATCCCTACTATCAATAAAGTATAATCGTATCCATAAAACGAGTAAAGTAACGGTAGTAATAAGCCAGCCACACCATAGCCACTATCCCTATATAATCTGTAATAGCCTAACGCTTTTCCTCTTACACTCTCGTTAATCCTATCATTAACAAAAGCTATTAAATTAGGATAAATCATCCCCATACCAATACCTTCTACTATTGAAAATAAAATCGGAAATTCGGAATATTTTATGAAACCTAAAAACATCAACAAAAAACCTATTACAAGTATTAGTCTTCTTTTATTGTAAGCATCTGCTAGGTACCCGAATAATGGTTGGGAAAGTGACCAAGTAAACGTATAGCTAGATACGGTTATTCCTATCAAAAATAGTGTATAATGTTGTAATAATAGGAATGTGGGTATCAAGATAAAGAACGCAGAATCTACAAACTTCTCTAAAAGTCCTGCTATGCTTATTTTAGTAATAGAAAAGTAATTTATACGATTATTTTCCTTTTTTGATAAACCGAAATTTGATATTAATAATTTAGTCTCCATTACGTTGAAGGAAGAAATTAGCGCTATCAAGCAAATTATTCCAATGAAAATATAACTTAGCTTAAACAAATAGCTAACGAAAAGACTTCCAAAGGAGACTCCCAAATATCCAGACATTTCATTTATTCCAGTAGCTAAGCCTGCTCTCAATTTACCGCTAATGTCTATTTGTGAAGTCACAGTAGTAGTCCACGTCAAAGCTTGAATTATTGCAAGTAAAATCGATATTATGACCACAGTATATATGTTAATTGATAAAAATAACGGGACTGACATCAACGCCACTATCCAGCCTATTATGAGTACTCTTTTTCTTCCCAAGTCATCAGAGAGTTTTCCAGCGAGAAAGTTAAACGCACCTTTTACAAACCCAAAGGCTACTAAGGGTAATAATAGGCTAAGTGTTATTGAAATGTTTAGTTGCTTCTCCAGTACCGGAATAACTATTCTTAGAGTTCCCAGATATAATCCTGTAAAAAAGACCAATATTGTAAACATAACAAATTGTCTGTTCATTAATAGCTACTAAGATTTAAAAGTAATAAAAACGATTATTCACTGTGGATAGTGAATTGGAAATCAATTTGAGAAAGTTAGGGTTTTCAGTGTATGAGGCTAAAGTTTACCTAACATTATTAAATCTTTGCAATTCCACGATGAAAGAGCTTTCAGAGAAGGCTCAAATACCTTATCAGAAGGTTTATGAAGTTGTAAAGTCTTTAGAAGATAAGGGTTTAGTTAGGGTAATTGAAGGAAGGCCGAAAAAGGTCAAACTAATAGATCCGTCAATGTCTTTAAAGGTATATAGGGACAAAATTGTAAGTGAATTAGATTATGCAATAGGTAATATTATTTCATTCTGGAATGAAAAGAGAAAAGGAGAAGCTGATCGTAGCTTGCACATCAAGGGTAAAAAGACTGTAATAAGGATGATAAGGGAGTTGACAGAGAAAAGCAACAAGATGAAGGTAGTCTGGGATAATTTGCCAGAGTGGTTAATTAAGACTCTTAAAAAGTATAAGGGTAGTTTAACTTTGATAACTTCTTCCAATAATTTAAATCTAAATGGCGATATTAGATACGTAAAAGACATGAAATCTAAGTTTATTATATTTGATGATTCAGTATTGGTTACTTTCAATAATGAATATGAGATTGTTGTGGATTCATGTAGAGGATGTGTACTCCAAGCGGAAGAGCACTTCGAGTTATTAACTTATAAGAGTGAATAACTCTTATATCTAATTATTTATTTAAAGTAAATGATGATATTCAGGCAAATTATAAGCAAAAGTGGTGGTTGTGCTACTTATATCTTTGGCTGTACTCAAGCTGGAGAATTGTTTGTAGTCGATCCTAGGTACGAGATGGTAGATGAAATAGTTAGATTAGCTCAAGACTTAGGTAATATGAAGATAGCTTATATAATAGACACACACACTCACGCTGATCACTTATCTGGTGTAAAGAAATTGCAAGCATTAACTAACGCTAACATTTACTATCATGAGGAGTCACAAGTCAAATTTAAGGTAGAGAGGATTAAGGATGGAGAGGAGATAAAGGCAGGAAATGTGAAGATAAAGGTAATTCATACTCCTGGACATACTCCAGATAGCATTTCAGTTCTAGTATATGATAAAAGGAGGGATGAGAGTTGGAATGAGCCGTGGGCTGTATTAACTGGGGATACTTTGTTCGTAGGAGGTGTTGGAAGAATTGATATAGGTGGGGAAAATGCGGAGGAGAATTTATACTATAGTCTAGCCAAGCTGAAAGGATTGCCAGATTATGTTGAAATTTACCCAACACATACTGCCGGTTCAGTATGTGGTGTTGGGATAAGTGGAAAACCTAGTTCCACAATAGGCTTTGAAAAGAGATTCAATACTTTATTTAGAATAAACGAAAAAGACGAGTTCATAAATAGAGTTAGAGAAGTTAAAATTTCTAAGCCCAAAGAGTTTGATGAGTATATAAGGAAGAATTTAGAAG
>Ga0209451_10083_pt1 | contig 14224 bp, 10 predicted proteins | sample Arccon1NAG2MetaG_FD_184743 | JGI IMG/M metagenome (GOLD analysis project Ga0209451, IMG submission 184743) | Archaeal communities from Yellowstone National Park, Wyoming, USA - Archaeal consortia 1 (NAG2) MetaG (SPAdes) (version 2) | ecosystem: Environmental > Aquatic > Thermal springs >...
GAAGGCGAAATTTATAATGATAAAGGGAAGCTCTGTGTTAAGGCTTTAGGAACTTTTATGAAAGTAAGTTAAGTATATTTTATTTAGCATTTATGGAATTTTCCGTTAATTTACTATTTTTTACCAAGATGTTGTAGGAAGAAATCCCTTGCTATCTTACTAGACCTTTCAAATTCCTTAACATACGCATCGAAATGTCCTCCAGGAAGTATTTCTAACTCCTTAGGTGGTAAAGCTCTCTCATAAGCTTCTAAAGCTAAATCCGTAGGTGTCAAAACGTCATTTTGAGCTACTATTAACATTATGGGTTTTGGACTAACACCTCTAATGAAATTTATGGGCTCATACATGGATAGATATTCTACGCTCCTTAAGGTTACCTCATTTTTCCAATTTGGAGCTCTTTTCTTGCCAGTCTCCGTAAACCATTCATAAGCATCTGCAGTAGGTAAAGCACACATTTCAGGAGGACTTTTGCAAACAACTGGAATAGTTAAGGGTTTTTCGCCCTTCATTCTCCTCTCATAATCCTCTGCAAACATAGCCCTTAATTGGGGTATCATATCGGATTTAACGAGTCTCCTTAAATTTTCAGAACCGCTAACTAAAGGAACTTGCGCAACTATAGCCTTGACTCTACTATCTAAAGAGCCTACTACTATTACATGTCCTCCACTATAGCTTGTTCCCCATATTCCTATCCTTTCTGGATCTACTTCAGATCTTAATCTAACATAGGATATAGCGTATCTATAATCCTTAACTTGTTGCCAGGGATCTATTTCTTGCCTAGGCTCTCCTTCACTTTCCCCAAAATTCCTATTATCGTAAACTAGGACTACGAAACCTGCTTTAGCGAAAACTTCAGCAAAACTATCAAGGTACATTTCTTTAACTGCAGAGAAACCATGAGCCATGACTATTGCTGGGAACTTTTCAGATCCTTCAGGAAGATAAAGCCAGCCCTTTAATTTAACTCCTTCAGAATAAAATTCTACGTTTAATCTCTTAAAGTTATATTCTCCATCATTTCTCATAAATATATTTAAGAATGATATACTTATAAATATTTGTTATAAGTTGTCTTTTTTAGACATCGATATATATGAAAAATTTTTAATGATAATTAGTTATACTTGAAAATATATAATTAGATAGATTTATGTTAAAGACTATAAATCTATAAAATACTATTAGTATAAATTAGTTTTGAAACGGTGTTATTTTTATTTTAATTATATAAAATTTTAAAAATGTAACGCCATAACTTATAAATTTTAAGATAAAGAACTATATCTCGTTAAGTTTTATAGTTCAGATAAGCCAAATGATATATCTATTCTTGAAATTCTCATAAGGCTACTTAAAACATATTACCCGTAATTAAGACTAAGAACAATCAATTATTTAAAAGCTGGACAATACTATTTATGAATAATGACTAAAGTACTTGTAGCTACAGATATCCATATGCCATCACCTTACTTAGCTACGATATTAGAGGGGATAAAACTGGTAAAACCTGATGCACTTATAATTTCTGGAGACTTGAGTGTAGATGGAAAGCTGGGAGATATTGAAAAACTTTTCATAAAGTTAAAGAAAGCTGATCAGAAAATGAGAGTAATTATAGTTTTAGGAAACCATGACTTATGGATACATGAGAAAGACATAGACAGCATTAGTAAGATAGAAAGAATAAATAAACTATGTGAAAAATATAACGTTGAATTATTAGATGCTATAAATAGGACTGAGTTAGGGGATTACGACGTTGTTGGTAATGTAGGTTGGTACGATTATTCTTTTGCCCCTGGTTATACCGATTTCGATTATGAAAATTGTAATCCCTACGGATTTAGTAAGGAGTATATAAAGAGTAATTGCATTTATCTTAATACTATAAGTCAGTGCTCATGCCCTAATTGGCATAACGACTGTATATATACAAAGCTCGAATCAAGAAGTTTTGCTAAGATAAATAAAGAGAAGATAGAAAGGAACATAAGGGGAAGGCAAACCATAATAGTCACACATCACGCACCATTTAAGGATTTGATTAAAGAACATTCATTCTTTAACGCTTATGATGGACAAGACTTATCTAATATAATTTTCAATCCTAACAAAAAGATAGTCTACTACATTTACGGGCATCTCCACGGAAATTCAGTAACTCCTAAAATGACAATAAACGGAATTACTTTCATGAACGCTTATTCATTTCAATTCAAGGTTAGGGATTACGTACAAAACGCTTTATTAAATCTCTAAACTTAATCACTTCCATTTTTTATTTATATTATAATTGCCATGTTATTAACTGTTCTTTACAGCAAGATAGTTAAAAAATTTATAAACTGGATTTTGGTTAGAATATTTAAGGTGATGAAAGAAATTATAGTATGATGGGGGCTTAATAGGTGTATTCCCCCTGATAGTGATACATCTCGGCTTAATGTTTAAAAATAAGTATTACATATTAAGTGTTGGGGTAGATCACGTTCAGATTTTTAGCGAATCTATTTACGATAGTGTTAGTTGGAAAAATAACATACATATAGAGTTGAAAATTGATTGTTGATTTTTTATGATATAAAAAGTTATTTTTTCTTTTTTACCTTATTTAATATATATATTATCGGGATGATGTATTGTAACAATCCTCCTGCTAAACCAGAGTAGACGAGATATCGATGCACTGGCAACCTCAATATTAATATTATAGTCCCTAATATTATATCTATTAGTATTGTTATTAGTATTGTCATGATTATTAATATAGTTTTACTATCAATTTGTCTTATACTCATGGTTATTCTATTAAATAGGATTTGTATTATACTTATGCTCTTTATTAAAGGCATAACCCTTGTTCTCAAATCTTGCTGAACATTTTCTGATTTTCCTTTCTCGTTTATGTGCTTTTTAATGAGATGATAAATGAGATCTGCAAAGGATGTAGAGAAGGCTAAATAAGCTATCAATCCATTTATCCCTACTAATAGTTTGCCTATTTTAGGATTTATGTTTAGTACAAGATTAAAATGACCAATTAAAATATATAATATAATAATTACAGTTATCACTAAAAAACCCATTATCACACCATATATGAATTCCTTCCTTTCATCTGGGGAATTCAAGTATTTTTTCTCCCTTAATTTATTAAATATAGGTGTAAAGCCTACCATCGCAAATAACGTTAAACCTATCCAGTCTATTTCAGTTATCTGTATTTTATCACCTGTACCTAAGAGTGGGATGAGTAGGATTAGTGATGATGTATAATAGTATTTGAATTTTACAAAATATGTTGAATTTCTATAATAATACATTATTATAAAAAGTATAATAGAAATAAATACTGTTATAAATACTACGAACTCGAAGGGTAAGTTAAAGATTAAGGCTATGTCGTTATTTGCAAAATACGATAAATAACCTAAACTAGCTGGTACGTCATAAAAAACAAAGCCTATAATTAAGAATAGTTGTGCCCAATTATTTTCGTGTATTGACATTCTTTCTAGTCCTAAAATTACTAATATAGTTAATCCATATATTAGCATAATTAACGGAATTGTAAATATTAGAGAAAGTCCTTTCATGTCAAGATAATAGAAAATACCCAATCCTACAGTTGCAAAAAAAGATGTATAAATCCCTTCTTTAAAAGATTCTTGCTTAAAAAAGGCAGCAAGTACGCTGATTATAAAAATTATAAAAGATCCCTTAATTTCTTTCTTAAAAAAGGGCGCAAGTACGCTGACTATAATAGCAATTACTCTGATTATAGAAGATTCCTTAATTTCTTTATTCATATCCTCCGCCTCCTCCGCCTAAAAGAAGGTTTTTTATAGCCTGTCCTATTTCTCTAATATTTACCCTTATTTGCGCCTTCGTATCCCTATTTCTAATAGTTACTGTATTTTCATCTAAAGTTTTAGAATCTACAGTAACTACTAATGGGATACCTAGAGTATCAGCTTTAGCATATTGAGCCTCTATTTTACCTTTTTCAAATAATTTAAATGTAACGTAACCCAATGATCTTAATGTTAAATCGACTTTTTCTGCAACGTTAATATATTCATCGCTATGATGGATAGAGGCTATACCTACTTCTAAAGGCGATATTTTGTATGGTATTCTAAATAATGGCCAATTTCTATCTGATGGACTAGGGTCATAGTTTAGCAGTAAAACAGCCATTGCAATTCTATCTAGGCCAAAGGACGGTTCTACAACATGCGGGATCATACCGTTTTCACTTAAATTAGCACCAGAATGTTTAGAGTGCACAGTGAGATCATAATCCGTTCTGTAAGCATTGCCTATTATTTCGACCCAATCATCTTCTATATTTACTTCCACGTCTATCGTCCCCTTAGAGTAGAAGGCCCTCTCTTCAGGTGGTACGACTCTGAATCTAATCTTATTGCCAGGTAAACCTAGTTCATTGGTTAGCCATTGCCACTCTCTACCTATCCAAAAGGCTAGTCTGACATTCGGCACTAAACCTTTTTTAACGGCTTCATTTAACTCCATTTCGATAGTCTGTTCTTCATAAAATATGGGTAATCTAATCTCTTTAACGCTGTCATAAAGTGGATGTGAATCTAAATGAGAGGGTAGAACGAATTCTTCTATTTCCATCTGGACGAACTCTCTGAGCCTAGATCCACGGGGCGATATTTCATTTCTGTAAGATCTGCCTATTTGCGCTATAGCAAATGGTAACTTTAGTCCAATTGCTTTAAAATTCATGAAATTGATATAAATGTTTTGTGCAGTCTCTGGTCTTAATGCGGCATTTATCTCATCGGTCAAACCTACTGTGAGTTCCAACATTAGACTCTTTTGTTTTATTTCTTGTTCTTTTAGATCAGTTAAATCTCTAGGGCAGATTAGTTTACCATTAGTTTCCTTTAGTAAGTGATCTACTCTATAGGTATTCGAGCATTTTGGACATTTTATCACGGGATCGGTAAAATTGGCAAGATGTCCAGATGCCTCAAAGACGATTAATGGCAGTATCGTACTTCCATCCATTAAGAAGACATTAGGTATTTTCTTTATGAAGAAATTAATCCAGCTATCTATTATTTTCTGCCTTAGCATTGCACCTGGTGGTAGCCAATCTATAAATCCAGAAATATTTCTACCTTTGTAAATTTCTGCTGAATTAACGTAAAAGTTCCTTAGGAATCTTTCTACATCTTGCTTGTACTTACTTTGACTCATAATTTTATTCAACCAATTATATTGTCTCACTATAATTTATAAATTTAACTGATTAGTTATATCTTATTATATACATTCAACTAACTCACTAGATTAATTTGATTATAGAAATTTATTTAATTTATATTTGATCCATATAAGCACTACTGCTTTCGTCTTTAACAATGCTATGCGTTAATCTAATCGACGTAGGAGGTATATTAAGCGTACAAATAGTATAAATATTGAGTTATAAATCCTAATTTTGACAAAATATATTCAGAATCTCAGTTAGTATTTATATAAAGAAAATTTTTCTATACATAATAAAATTATAATTAATAACTTACGCTATACAATTTTTTACATTTATTCTAATATTAATGTAAATAATAAAAAAATATTTTTTAAATTTTTCATCTTTTACTCATTTTTACTTCTTCTTTTAATTTGTTGATTATGTTCTTCTTCAGAGTTTTTACTTATATTTGGTTTTATTTCTTCTACACGTTTATTTATATACTCTATTAGTTCATTTTTATCATTAATACCTAGAACTACCTTAGCCCAATCTAGTATTTCAGGGTGCTGCTGTAAGATACTTTCAATATCACTAGTCAATCTATGTATTCTCTCTCTACCACTAACTTGAGAAGACGAACTTACTCTCGCTAAACCAGCTAGACCGAATGCTAATGAAGAAATAACTATATCTTTCTTTCTTAGTCTTTCTAAAATGTTTCTAACTGTCTGTATATCTTCTTTTAAATAATCTGCTATTTCCTTAGGTGTAGTAGGCTTTCCAGCCTTAGAAAGAATATCTATACTTATAACCACTGCACATTCTGCTGGAGTTAATTTTTTTATGTTTGGGCTTTCATGAGTTTGCATACATACTTACTGTATATAGTTAGTCTAATAAATTTACTCGAAATAAAGAAAGATATAATAATATCTTAAGCCATTAGTTAGAGTAAAGTTAATATAATGTATTAAATTAATCTAAAAGATTTAGATTAAACAGAGAGGATCAAAATTAGTTATATATACTTAAGAGAGAGTCCAAGCATCAACTAATAATTAAAAATCTTGTTTTGGATATATTTATTATAATAATATTCTCTAATAGAAAATATGTGCTTATAATCACATGAACCTTACATTAATTATGGAATCTAGACATAACTATAATAAATGGAAATGTATTTAAAAAACTCTTTTTCCAATAATTAATTATTTTTCATTACAGTAAAATGTGAAATTACATCATCAATTTCATTAACATCCTTTACAGTTCTCTCTGGCTTTACTCACGGCTTTTCCCCAGCCCATTCTAGCGAGGAGATTCGCTGGACTAACTACAACCTCAATCTCGTTGTCACATGTCTTAATCGTTAAAGGATTATCTGAAGTAATCTCACAACCTCCATGTCTTCTAACTAAATTCATTAACTCTGAAAGAGATATATCATTAATTATACTTGTTATTTCGTTACATATATTTTCAGAGATAGTATAGATTTTGACATTTGCAGATGCACCACTTAAGCTTAATTTCGTATTTATACAAAGTTCCATGAGTGAAATTTCGTTAAGTTATATAAAAATTTTTCCTCTATTATTTGATATTACATAAAAAATATTGAATTTACAACAGTTTTTTATTGCCTTCTAGCTATAATTATGACTACTATAATAGCGGTAATAGTCAATATTATTATTAATATTAACGCTGTAGTATTTAGGGTATTATGAGATATTAGAGTCTGGGTTATAGTTATACTACTATTTAACATAGTAGAAGAACTGCTATTTAACGTAATTGTATTACTATTTAACGTAGTTGAAGGTTGAGAGTTTGTTGTAATGTTAGTAGTAGTTTCAGTCGTAGTTTCCGTATTATTAACCAATTTAATGTATTCAGGCGTTATGAAGAGTGGATGAGTAATTTCTATTTCATCAGATCCATTAAGTATGTATGTTGTCCCGTTTACTTTTATGACTTTAGGAATAACTATAACCGAACCGTTATTATACCACCCTGAAATACTTCCATTAGGTAGATTTATAAGTACTAAAAATTGTGAGATAGCTTTAATATTAACTTGTAGTGATGCATTAACAATGAATTTCTGAGGTAGACTAAAAATCTCTAACCTTGCGTATGGATTTAAGTATTCATACATAGGAATTTCTATTATTGTACCAGCTGGATAGTAACCGCTTACAAGGGTTCTATTAGTACCATTTATTATAGCAAGTATTGGCGGTCCCGTGAAATTAACATTAACGTAGTATTCTACAATATACGGTATTTTAATTGACATTGGATAATCAACAATAAAATTGAAAGTTCTAGTGATATTATAGATCTCATATTGACTTATCGGAATTATTTGTGGAAATACTTGAATTATAGACCCCCTATTATACCAACCAGAATTTAATTCTTCTTTAATACCGTTTACATAAGCGGAAACGTTGACATTTACAGCTACATAATATTGTATAACATAATTAGCTATTATAGTATATTCCCCTTGTTGATTTATAACAAAGCTACTAGAAGTACTATTACCGTTAATAATTACATTAGTTAAGATTAACCTAGAAGTACTATTAATATATTTCTCGTTGACTAATGTTATATTAGCTGGCAAAAGAACGACATATGTCCTATTAACATTGTATATAGTACCATTTATATAATAATATGGAAATGTAGAGACTACGTCAATTTTGGCTATTTTAACTGGATGTATTCCTACAAATTCAAGCAATTGATTAAAATACGGATTATCCCAAAGTCCAAACGGATCTCCATTCCAACCATTATAATTCCAAATGCCTATGAGGTTTATAGCCATAGAATTTAATTGAGATATCACGTCTTCGTAATAGTTTATAGTGTCTTGATATCCTATCGTAGAATTAAAATCAATATATGTTGTCGATGCAGGATTAATGTAGCCCTTAATATCACCGTCACGAAAACCTATTTCACCTATAAAGAAACTAACACCTTGTTGATTCACAAAATTTTCTAGATCTAAAATTTGATTAACGTAATTATTGGGTATGCTAATTATACCATTTACGTAGCTATAAGAAGGATAAGGATATACGTCATACCCTATGTAATTTAATGTTATTCCATTAGATTGTAAATACTCGAATACACTTTCTACTGAACTTACGCTCTGACCCAAATCTGTGTAATAGAATAACTTAGCGTTAGGTAATATTTGCTTTATCAGTGAATACACTTCGTAATAGCCATAGTTGCTTAGATCATTCATTTCTGAGACTCCTACAGCTAACTTTTCGCCACCGTTTGTAACGTTAGCTATCTTATGAAGGGTGTAATTAAGTAGAAGCATTTGAGCAGGTGTAACACTCGTTAAATACCCTCTCCAGTTATTAGTAGTTAGAAAGAAGTTGATGAACAATAAATTAGAGGAGTTATAGAGCGTATCAAGTTTAGATAACTGTTCAGAAATCCAATATTCATTGTTTCCATAATTTAACGCTTGTTGTAATGAAACGTTTTCATTTCCTAAATTGTAAGTGTTAAAAGGAAAAACTATACCAACAACTAAATTCTGTAGATATGGTAATAGGTTTTCATAAGTACCATTAGACGGACCCCAAGGTACTAGCCAGAATAAAAGTCGAGGATCACTCGAAATATTGTAAGCTAAAGAATAGTTTACAGGTATTAAAGACGTTAAGACTAAAATTAAAATAATAAAGTTTGTAGCCTTACTCATGTGTTATAGTATAACTAATATAATTAATAAAGTTTACTCTTCATGTAATTCGAATTAAATAGTAAATAATAGTAACTCCAATTAATTGTAGAATTATTCAATTACACCATAATTACACACGAGACTAGTTGTTAGTTTCTCTAATAACGTAGAAGACTAAATACTTTGATTATTACTCAGTTAATGCGACATGAAGTCTGGCCTACGAAGTTTAAAGGTTGAACGTTTTCTTAAATAACGTAATATCAATAATACGACAGCTCCTCCAATTAATAAAATGATGGATGGAATTAAATTCTTTGTAAAAACACCTATTACAATTAGCAAAATGCCTTCAATTATAATAAACCAAGCAAGTGGTTTAATTCCATTAATTAATGGTAAGATAGTAAATATACTGCCATGTATAATGCCTTCCAAATGTCTGTAAACATATATTGCAATTATAATTGCATATAATATTGAAATTAAAGTCGTAAATTGTAACAGTATCGAAGTTATCATTAGAATGGAAAAAGAAGAATAGCTAAGTGATAAATAAAAATTATATATAAATGAAAATAATATTATAAATAATATTGAAATAATAGATAATAAAGATATTTTTAATATTATTAATATTTTTTCCATTTTTTATCACTTTTTCCTATTTTTTAATTCTCTTCAGTTCATTTTGAATATATTTTCTATCCTCTTCCTCTAAATAGTTTGATAATATCTCGATCTTACCAATTACTTCTTTATTCTTAAGCGCTAGACCCCTTAAATCTACATGTTGATTAAATACTCCTTTCTTTGTATTCAGTAAATCGCTAAAAGCGTGTTTGATCTTGTCTATATATTCGGAAGCGTCTTCAACTTTATTATTCTCAACCCATTGTACAAGGAGATTAAAGCAGTTGGTATTGTTATCTAAATAATCGTGAATATGAGTGCCTATGATTAATAGACCGTCCTTATTTCTAATCGTTTCATTAATTACATCTTTAATTTCACTTTTATCGAAAAGATTAAGATAAGATTTAACACTAACTCCATTTTCTTTAAGGTATTCGACTATTAGCTTTTTGCGTTCCTCTTTCGTTAGATAAGGAATTATTTCTTTAAGCAGATTAGTATCGATAACGTTAGGCTGTTTAACTTTAACATAGTTTAGTAACGATCTGAGAGGTTCTTCATCGTAATTCACAAATGTATAATACATAGATTCTAAAGCGTTTAACAATAGTGGATAATTACGTAATTTTTCTATATTTACGTTTTCTTTAGCTAGTAATTCATTTAATTCATTAAACTTTTCCTGTATTTCAAGAAGAATTCGGAAGATTTGGGATAGTTTTTCGTAAGCTCCCTTATCTTGCTTTTTTATATTTTCAATTATATTGCGTGACGGCAGTTCTGGATAGTGTCCTATTTTATATATTGCTTGTGTAAAGCAAGGGTCGTTTGTAGATACATGAGAGTCAGGACAATTCTTCAATATAAGATTATATATTTCTATTGCCTTTTCACCAAATATAGCTTCTAGCTTACAATATAGTCCTGAAGGCTCAAGGTAATGGCAATGTTTTTTTATGAATTCAATTAGTGCCTCTTGATAACTTTTCCCCTCTTTCATCTCAATATTAAGGCTTTTCAAAAATTGATAAATATTAACAAATTTAAATATTATTTCAGTAGATTTCGCTTTTTCTAGATAATCCATAATTAATTGTTTCGATCGATAATCAGGTACTTCGTCAGTTCCTCTATAAACAATTATATTAAATTTAGTTGGGTCTCTTGGGGATAAATTGGTTACATATGTGAAATTTCCTCCTTTTCTTCTAGCTAAAGCTTTGATTAAATTAGTTGGGTCATTTGAGTAAAAAGTACTTTTACCATTAAGCCAATCGTTAAGTATGTTATCTACATAGCTGTTGGAACTGTTAATTCCCGTTGCATTGACTCTTAATTCCCGTTGCAAACTTATTTCGTTTTTTCTGAAATTTTCATAAGAGATAAACTTTACATCTGTATCAAACATATTATAATTTGCTTTTTTATATTCATCTATATCCAATACCAATACATGGAGATGCACATAAGGTCTTCCTTCGATTACTCTATCCTCACCGTATGCTATAAAAGCCTCTTCTTCATTAAAGTATTGCGAATAGCCAGTTATTACTACATTGTTATTAGATTTAGGTAAGAAATCAAAGACTTTACTAATTTCATTTAGCCATACATTTCTCAGATAATCTCTTTTATCGTCAGGATAAAAGTTTACAATTATTCCTTTCTTATAGGATTTTATTATGTGACCTTTAACTGTTATATCACCCATATTAATCACTTTAGTACTTCTTTAATCCAATCGAAGATCCGATCGTATTCCTTCTGCGGATAGTCAGGCAATCTAATTCCTCCAGGAGGTATACGCTTTGGTCTATAGTAGGATATGAATATCGGAACGTCTTTATCTAAATTTCTTAGCAGGTTTAGTATTTCAGGCTCTATGTGAGTCATAAGTTTTATTCTGTCATTATAATTATCCCACACGTTAAATCCTAAATTCGTTTCGATGTATTCCCTGACTTTGTCATAATGTGTCAAAACGATTCCGACACGTGGTTTATCTTTTCGTTCTAATCTATAATTAACAAGATTGGTCACAACATTAAAATATCTTCCTAATAATGATTTGATATCATCATTATCGTCAGATGCATTATTTTTAGAATTAGTAGAAATCGCTGATAAAGCATGATCCAAGTTTATTAGAATTAAATAAGCTTTAGCATTGAAAATAAAATCGTGTATATATAGTAAATCGTCTTTAGTTATTCCCAGGTTTTCTAACCTTTCTCTTAACTCCTTATTCCATTGGTTATAGTCAAAGTCTTCACTCTTAGAGTTGAAAATGAAGTCCATAATTGGCTGATATAATTCACCTGCTAAATCCACAATAGGTATATTAACTTCTCCACTACCTAGTAATTTAGGATACGTAACAACGAGTCTTCCAACATAAGGTTTTTTCGTAACTTCAGTAGGTGGTAAAGGTTCGCCGTTCCTCAACTTCGCCAAAATTTTATACCATTCCGGGAGTGGAAAATCGTATACGCCCGGTTTAATAATGTATGTTATCCTGTTATCGATACTGGCTAAATAGTCTATATGTATAGCAAGTAAGCCCATGAAAGTTGTCTTGCCTGCACCTCTATATCCCATTACCACTACTGATCTTTTAGCAACACCAATTGATGTTTCCTGATTACTATCAGCCTTATTATTTCCAATAATTGGTATCCGTATTTTCATCAAATATTAAATAGTGTAAGAGTTTAAAAACTTTTAGTGACTCAATAGAGTGAAGTAAAAATGTATAATTAAGTGAACTTATATAACAAGTTAATACATTTCTAGTTATTCGGCTATCTTCTGGAAATCGAGAGCACGCCCTATAATACTCTAATTATATTCATTAATCTAATTAGACTATCAAACTTTATAATAAGGTTTATATATTAGCACTTGAAATTGAGAAATATGGCAAATTTATTTGAAAATAGGCTTGTAAAGATATTACTTCGTAATTCTGCAATAGCTGTAGCTAAGGCTTACAGATACATTAAAAGAATAGACGTACCCCCCATAGAGAAATTAAAAGCTCTCAGTAGAATAAGAGTAAATAACAAATTGATAGGTTTATACGCTGGGGAAGCTAAAGCGGTAATGACGGGTCGCTTTATTAATGTTCTTGAAGTATATGATGCGAAGATTTTTCCGTATAAAAATGTTGAAAAAATTAATGGTGAAGTAACTAAATGCATAGCTGATTCGATTCGTAAACTAGGACCTAAAGAAACTATAATCGAATGTTGTAAACAAATGGCTGGATCGCTATTTGAACAAGAGCCGAAAGAAACCATAGAAGAATATTGTAAACAAATGACCGATTTAATCTATAAACTAGATGATAAAATAAATTGTGAAGGTGATGTAGAAGAATATAGTGAAAAAACAAGATATTCTATTTATTTGACAGAATTTGAAAAAAATATGAAAGAACGCTCTGAATCGTTCAAAGTTCCTAGGGATCGTATTTATCAATTAATTGATCTAATTGATTACATACAGACATTACTTCATGAATATACACACTGGTATATGTTGGCAGGAACGAAAACTGGTATTTTGACCAGCCAACTTTCATGGAGGGAGAGAATCGATATCATAGGCTTTACTGGTTTAATTTACGATAAGATAAACTTAGGGAAAATTGTTGGAGAACAATTTGCAAAAAAAGACAAAGCTGACATTATCGGAGAAAGATTAAATGAAGGTGAAGCGAAAAAAGTTCTAGCCAATATGAATATGCTTTTAGACGAGTTGGCTAAAGATAGAAAAGCTATTAAATACTTTTCATCCATACTTTCAGATTTTAATCATCAGATTAAAATTTTGGATATCATTAGTGTATTTATTGAGCCACCAACCTGGGCTTTAGTAGAGAATGAAACGTATTTTTACAGAAATGCAGATAACTACTTTGCAGATGGTGATTTGAAGGAGTATGCTAAACGTGTATATGAACGTAGTAAAAGTCTTGGTGACTACGAAAAAGTAGTGAATAGAGTTAAGAGGGCTTTACAAATCGATTTAACTCAATACTCAAATAAAGATTTAAATGATATCTTAAATGACATGTTAGAAAAATTTGAAGAAGATGATTCTAACTTAGATATGTCATTTTCAGATGTATCGTTAGGATCGATACTTATGGATCTAATCTATTATTATAGTAAGAATCCTTTAGAAAAAGAGAAAATAAACATTATTACGTCTGCTGTGATACGCGATGCGGAAACCTTAAAGTATGTTTTTAAGATAATGTCAAGATACAAAGGGGAGTTAAATCCTCATGGCTTACCAAGTGTTTGTAGTGATTTAGTATATGAGGGTAGACTAATTGGAGGATGTTTCAATCCAGACGTTGGAATTACTGGCGATAAACCAGTAAAGAGACCATTTGGATCCTTGGAAGAAATAGTCGGTAATCTCGCATTATCCCTTAAACCTGCACTAATCTTAGCTTATCTTTATTCATTAGATGATAAGACTGACTATAAAAGAGCGGTACAAAAAATAGCCGAAAGACTAAAATATTCAGGGATTGATGACTTTACTAAAATAGCGATTGATGAGATTAAAGACTTAAAAATACAATTAAATAAAGAGAT
>Ga0209451_10101_pt1 | contig 10308 bp, 9 predicted proteins | sample Arccon1NAG2MetaG_FD_184743 | JGI IMG/M metagenome (GOLD analysis project Ga0209451, IMG submission 184743) | Archaeal communities from Yellowstone National Park, Wyoming, USA - Archaeal consortia 1 (NAG2) MetaG (SPAdes) (version 2) | ecosystem: Environmental > Aquatic > Thermal springs >...
CAACCTTTCTTGGAGAGCTTATTTCTTGATAGGTTAGATAATGAATACACTTATAGGGCTGAAAAATTTGGATATTTACCTCTAGTTTATAGGGAGAGAATGATCTTACATAAGCCCGGGGAAAGGTTAAAATATTATTCGAGGCTATGCGGGAAATTACTGGTAGCTCTAATGCTCATGTTACATAGGAATGATAAAGATCGTGAAAACTACAAACAGTATCGGTATTACTCCAATTTCCTAAGATATTATCTCATATTACGTAATGATATATACTTATGGTTAAGAAGAAGGATATATTCTAGTTTTTGGAAAACGATTATAGTAGACATATTCATCATGTGCGAAGTTCTTGGGTATAGAAAGAGCGCTAAATGGATTTTTAGGGCTATTAAGTATGGCTTACTAGGAGATTTAGAAAAAGATAATCAAAAACTCTTCGAAGTATAATATTATCTATCATTTTACATTTGATCAAAACTTTGTTTAGATCTACTGTATATTTTACAGCTTTCGTTTCTCATGATAGGCATTAAGCTTTTTAGCATAGTAAAAAACAATGAAAATAATGAAACCTAATATCGTTTTGATAGTAACAGATACTCTGAGAAAGGATTACTCGTCAAAACTCGATAAACTTCTCGAAATTGGCTTTAATAAAATTGATAATGCCTTTACGCCGTCTCCCTGGACACTACCGGCTCATATAAGTATGTTTACTGGACTTTACCCGTATTTTCACGGAGTTCATGAGTATTATGGAGTAAATGATATTGTTGAAGATTACGGTAAATTAGGTAAGCTCGCTATGAATAAATTTGATAATCTTATCTCATTACTCAAGGATGAGAACTATAGGACCATAGGAATTTCTGCTAATGCGTTCATAACGCCCATATTTGGTTTTACTTTTCACTCAAATTATTTAGTTACCTTCCCTCCACTTGCGATAATTGATGATAAGCTGAGAAATCTATTAGATAAATACACTCGTTATAAATCTAGGATTAAACTATTAAGTGACCTCATAAAAGAGAGGAAATTAGACGAGATAAATTTGATAATTAAATATAAATTATTCAACAACTCTCTGAGAAATTACCTTTATTATAGGTCAAAGATCTTACATAAAGGGTGCAACTTAATACTTAAAAAATTACGCCAGATTAAATTAGATGATAGGTTTTTCCTTTTCATAAACGTAATGGAGGCTCACGAGCCGTATTCTAATGAGGTGATAGGAAAAGACGTTTACGGAAAATATGATTACAATTTTCTAAGATCAATATTTTTTGGTTCAGCAGAAGATTATATGGTAAAGCATTATAAGCAATACTATGGTTTGCACGCGGATAACGCTGCTAGTTGCGTACTAAATATAATATCCGAATTAAATAAAAAGGTGAATGTAGATGATACATTAATCATAGTCACATCTGATCACGGAAATCATATTGGAGAATGTAATAGGGTTTATCATGGCTTTTATCTAAGTGATGAGTTATTAAGAGTTCCGTTTTATATAAGATATCCTAAGACTGTAAACAAAAGAATAGAAATCAAGGAAAATATTATTTCTTTATCTTCAATATACCCAATCATTAAATCAATAATATATGATGAGAAGCTAGTTATTGATAATAAATTTGTAATATCTGAGTCTTATGGACCTCAACACTCATTAAAGACTATAAAGTTATATTTTAAACTCACTGACTCTGAAATAAGGAATTACTATACTCATAGAGTTAGAATATCTAATGCTAATAAACATTTAATTTATGATTTAGATATAGACCAGTTAGTGGAATCGTCACAATATTTCGATCTAGATTATATACAAAGAATAAAAGAACTATTTTCATAGAAATAATCGCGGATAATAAAAACTCAAATATGTTGATTTAAATAATGTAAGATCTTATTACATATATCATGTATATTTTCATCTGAATTAGAATTTTTCACAGCATACCAGTAATTACTTATTATTAAATCTTTATATTTATCATAGTTTAATAAGGCAAAAACCATTTTTTCTCGCAAGATTCCAATGTCTAATTGCGGAACTCCAAAAATTCTATCCCTTACGTCAACATATGTAGGTAGCATATAAGCTACTACTAAATTACCATAAGCCCATGCTTCATGAAATGTTATAGGTATTCCATCTGCCACTGAAGGAAATACATAAACTTTTGATCTAAGATATAATTTAAATTTCTCGTTCTCAGATATATTAGTGTAGATACTAACATTTTTAATATCTTCTTTTTCGATAATTTTTTTTATCCATTCCTTGTCACCATAACCCGCTAAGACTAATGAGTAATTTTTACTAATAGGTTTAAATGCCTCAAGAATATCCTTAACACCTTTTAATATATCTAGACCTCCTACGTAAAGAAAATCAATATCCTTAGATGTAGTTAAGATTTGTTGCAAATCTGGTATATATTTCTTTTCAATACCTAACTGTTTGACTATTACATGAGATTTTTTCCTAAATCTTCGTATATATTTCTCGATATAAGTGCTTTCAGTAAGAAAAATATCTGCGAACAATATCTCTAGAAATGCACCGCTTCTTTGCATTAAAGAAAAAATAAATGCATATTTATTATACCTATTTTTTCTTAAACTTACCGGATTTAGATGAAATAAAGGAGCAATTAATATCACTTTTCTATTAAAAAATAATTTAAATAAAATGGGACCTAAAGAATCAAGAATTGGAGCACTCCTTATAAAAATTATGTTTAAGCTATTATCATCTATATTTTCTTTCAAACTTTTTAAAACATTTCTAATCCATAATATAGTTGGCTTTGCGTCTACGTAAAGAACCTTTTTTTCTTCAAAATTGCATTTATCAAATATACTATACACATACCTTACTACTCCCCTATTAGCCACTGAATGCGTAGTAATGTAGATAGCTTTAGTTTTAATCTTTTCATAATTACTCATAAAACAGCACCTTGAAGGAATTCTACTATTTTTTCACTAATAAACCTAATGTCTTTTGCAGTTAATGAATGACTGCTAGGTAAGTTTAATCCAAATTTATGCAAATTTTCTGATACATTATAATCATATTTAGCGAAGTCTCTGTATGGAGGCATCTCATGAACTGGGTAAAAGAACTTCCTAGTCTCTACTCCATTTTTAGCTAAATATTCAGCTAGTTCATCCCTCTTTTCGGTAAGTATGGAAAAAAGCCAGAATATTGATTTCCCTTTAGGCGGATCCCTCTGTACAGTAACTACGCCCTCAAGTAACTCTTGATAAAGCCTAGCTATTTCCCTCTTTCTTTCAATAAACTTGTCTATCTTCTTTAACTGTGCTAACCCTAATGCAGCTTGTAAACCGGTCATTCTATAATTATACCCTACTACCTCATGCCAATACCTCTTTTCCTTAGTCATACCGTGATCTCTTAAGATCTGCATTTTTTCATAAAGTCCCTCATCATCAGTGAGACACATGCCCCCCTCTCCAGTAGTTATCACCTTATTAGCGTAAAAAGAGAAGCAAGCTATGTCCCCGAAATTCCCAACCTTCTTTCCTTCATATTCAGCACCATGAGCCTCTGCACAATCCTCAATTAGGTAAATTCCTTTCTCCTCAGCTATCTCTTTTAGTTCAGAAACCTTGGCCGGATTACCGTAAAGGTGGACTACTATAATCGCCTTGGTCTTATTAGTTATGGCTTTCCTAACCTTTTCCGGGTCTAACCCCCAATTCTCCTCTTCGACGTCAACAATCACTGGTATCGCTCTATTGTAAAGGACTACATTAACTGGAGAAATAAAAGTCAAGTCAGGAACAATCACTTCATCTCCTTCTTTAATCCCTAAAGCTGTTACCGCTAAATGTAACGCTGTTGTCCCGTTACTAGTAGCTACCCCATATTTTCTACCTATGTAAGCTGAAAACTTCTCCTCAAACTCCCTAACTGCTGGGCTAGCAGAACTTATCCAACCAGACCTTATCACTTTCAGAACTTCTTCCTCTTCTTCCTTCCCAATTTCGGGTTTATAAACCGGAATCAAACTCTCAACCCTCTTGTTATTATATTTAACGAGTTCTCGTCATAGTAAGGAGCGTCAAACGGAATTCTCTCCCCTTTCAACCATTTTCTCCACCTCTCAATATCAGCGTCTACCATCTTTCTCACAAGCTCTCTAAACGTAGTCTTCGGCTCCCAGCCAAGTTTTTGCTTGGCCTTTGAGTAATCCCCGATTAACTCATTTACGTCTAGAGGTCTGAAGAACCTCTTGTCTATTTTTACGTACTTAGTCCAGTCCAACCCTACGTAACTAAAAGCCTCTTCTACAAACTCCCTTACAGAATGGCTTTCACCAGTGGCTATTACGAAATCCTCTGGCTTGTCTTGTTGTAACATCATCCACATGGCTTCTACGTATTCCGGTGCATAACCCCAGTCTCTTCTAGCCTCTAAATTTCCGAGCCTTAGTTCGTTAGATAGTCCTAAATATATCCTGGCCACTCCGTTACTTATTTTCCTGGTCACGAATTCTAATCCCCTAAGTTCTGACTCATGATTAAAGAGAATTCCGTTTACTGCAAAGATCTTGTAGCTTTCTCTGTAAACTTTCGTTATCCAATAACTGTACAGCTTAGCTACAGCGTATGGGCTTGCAGGATTAAACGGCGTTTCCTCATTAATTTTTCCGTCATATTTTGTATTGCCATAAAGTTCGCTTGTAGCGGCGAAATAGAATTTAATTGTAGGGTCTACTTGCCTTATTGCTTCCAATAAGTTAAGAGTTGAAACCCCAGTAATCTGGGCTGTAGCAATGGGTGATTCAAAGCTGGCACCCACGAAACTCTGTGCAGCTAAATGATATACTTCATCTGGTGATGTGAATTTAATAGCCTCTAAAATCGACGAGAAGTCTGTAATGTCTGCTGGTATCAGGTTCACCTTACTTTCTATACCTAAAGCTTGTAGTCTCCAAAAATTTGGTGAGCTGACTCTTCTGAAAATACCGTAAACTTCGTAATTTTTATCTAAAAGAAGTTTTGCTAAATACGCTCCGTCTTGCCCGGTGATTCCGCTGATTAACGCTACCTTCTTAGACTTCATTATAATGTACTACATCTACCATATAATATAGTTTATTGTATTAAACTATTACTGTTTTATCTGCAAATCATTTCACCCCTCCAATGTTCTCCAGTAATGATGGGTCCATTATAACTTCCTTCTTAGGTAGCCTTTGATAAAATATAACTGCTGGAGTTTCAAGCCTTTCAATGTCAAACGCTCCATGTGGCCTTATGAAGTTGTACCAATTCATGAATTCATCAACGGAATTGAAGAACTTTACCTTCTTCTCGAATATATCAAAGAACTTCTCAACCTTTCCGTTTGTCTGAGGGTGATCAACCCTGCCAACTATCAAAGTTATCTTCTCCTTTATCAAGAACTTTTCAAAATCAGTTAATCCTTTCACCCTTTCATCTGATTCAATAGCATAGAAAGTTGTTCCGTGATCTGATAAAATCTCCTCAGGCTTGCCGTACTTTTTTATTGCCTTCATTAACACATCAACGGAGTACTTAGATGTCGGAGTTGGATAAACGCCATAACCAACTATAAACCTAGAAGAATCATCTTCATAAACTATTAACCATAAACCCTTCCACCTAGGATCCTTTATTTCGTACCAATCAACGTGCCACAATGAGTTTGAGTATTCTCTTTCATACCTTATCCACTTCTTTCTGTGCCACTTTTTAGGCTCGCTCATTGCAAAGCCAGCCTCCTTGAGTACTTGATTGATCCTGTTGTTGTCAACGTTGTATCCTTTCGCTCTGAGAATTTTGCCGATATAGCTCGCATTGGCTCTGTACATTTTGTAAAGCTTAATGATTTCATATTTAACTTGCTCAGGCAAAGGCTGTTTATGCCTTCCAGCCTTTTTCTGAACATGAATAACTTCTGTACTTTTGTATTCGCTGTAAAGCTGCTGTACCCTTCTGGTTGATACGCCTTGCAAGCTTGCAATTTCCCTGTTAGTAAGTTTTCCTTCAAGCTTAGCATTAACGATCCACTTGACCTGATCTTCGCTAAGCATGCTACGCCCATACCTCTTCATTAGGTTTAGCCAAAATCTGCTTAATTTGCTTTTATCAGCTATATGTTTAAGACCATGAAATAATTTCCAGATAAGAGAGTATTAAACTATTACTGGTTTAGGTTATGAATAGCGAATCTCCTTATTTTTCTTAGATCAATATATATTGATAACGAATGATGAAAGTGACCAGATCTCATATTCAAGTATTTCATATAAGTAAACTTATTAATTATACTGAAATTTCCAATTATAAGATAAGAGTTATAATTCTGATTGTTTTCTAGCTATTATATAATACTTCGGGCTTGATAATATTTTTATTAGTAATAGCAAAGCCTCGGTAGTCTTAGAATAATTAATTTCGTCGAGAATTTTATATTGTGCTGGCCTAAGTGGATTATCATCCTCAGTTAAAAATACACGCTCAATTAGAAATCCGGCATGTTTCAGCTCTTTTCTTATGTCCATAAAAGAATGTATATACCAAGGATAAATAGTAGTTGATGTTTTGAGAATAATTGAATTGAACTCTGAAGTTTTAATACACTGATTTATCAATGATAAGTCTTTATCACTTTTAAGTCTAAATAGTAGTCTCCTCAAATTTAATAAGGAAGTAGTTTTTAACCAGTTAAACCAATATCTGTTGTGAATAGATAATATCAAACGTCCTTGGGCCTTAAGTAGCCAATTGATGTTTTTTAAGGCTAGTATTCTATTATCTCGTTTCGGAATACCTTCTATAGTATTAAATAACAATAGAGCTACATCAAAAGGACTATAATCCTTCAGCATGTTGAGAGTATTTTCACTAGTAATATCAGCGAAAAAGCAACGTATATTAGTAATCTTCAACTGACTAGTTCTTTTGTTACAATATTCTACAGATGACTTAGATACGTCGATACCTATTATTTGGTTAACGAAACGTGAGAGATAAATACTTACTCTACCTGGTCCGCATCCGACATCTAAAACTTTATCTTGCTTTGAGACCGCGTTTTTATCAATAAGTATTTCTCTCTCAATAGAATTAAGCTGAGCTTCTACGTATTTACTTAATAACTCTTCATCGTAAAAATCTTCCATTATTTTAGGTTTAGAACAGTCAATAGTCATTGTTGACACAATAATTACCAAAACCAATAATCTTTTTAATAAAAGTTGATTTCAAGAGTTTTTTATATAAATTGAATATTATTTTGTAATGAATTGGAATGTAATTGAACGCCGGTTCTATTCTTGTTATGCCCCAGTGCTTTTTGTACTCAACGAAAGGCTCAAACGGATTTAAACCAAAGTCAACGATCAAATTGTTATCTCTAGCAAATTTGAAAATAGTATCTAAAGCTAGATATCCAGCCTTCTTTTTTAGTCCTTCAATAGAATTATATGCAATGTAATGGTATAATATTTTACCACTTATTATAACGTAGTTTCCTCCTAGTATCTTCCCAGAATTATCTAGAACTTTTACAAATACTCCTTTATTTTCTGGAATAGAAGAGATTGTGGTCTACCATTTACAAATTAGTGTATTATCAACGTTTATAGTCCTCTCTCTTCTATTTAACGATTCTTTAGCGACTAAAAGGAAATCTCTAATGTCATCTTTAGTAATCTGATCCCCACTAAGGATCTGGGTTTCCAGATTATTCGCAATAGCTTTCCTTACACAATTTCTAGCTTTTTTATCAGGTATAAGATCATATGAAACTATTCTTTGCAATTCCACTCTAGTAAATGAGTTAGGCACGAGATGCATAAATGGGTTATCTAGTAAAGGAACAAAATTAACCATGTGGGAATTACTTATCTTACGAATTATTTCACCATAATTTAAGTTGTCAGAAGAAACAAAAGGATAAAATGTCCTTATACTTTTAAATATCTTTCGTATATAAGAAAAATAAGCTAACATATACCCTGTGATGTTGCTACCTTCTAGGATTACTATTATTTTAGGATAATCGTCAAAAAAGTAAGGTTGAAATTTATTCTTGGTAATAGGGACTATAATATCAGGATCCAACATAGGATGATGATACTGAAAATTATGATAAATAGAATTTAAATCTATCTTGACACTGTCCATTATATTATTACTTAGTTCCTTGAGTTTTATCTTAAATCACCTTTTGCTAAACATTTAACTATAGGATGTCCCTCAATCTCGTAAATATTACAATTATAATTAGCGTTTAATTTATCAAGTAGAACTTTATGTGAGATATGTGTAATATACTCATGGGTCTCGAAAACTATTACGTTAAATTTTCTTACTGTATCATAGTCTTTTAATATAATGTTATATTCACATCCTTCACAATCCATTTTTAAGATATATGGATCTTCTGGCATTATCTCGGATAAAGTATATGTAGGGACTTCTTCATTATCATTGAAACTTTTGCTTTGGATAGAAAATCCGGCGGAGCCATAGAGTGGATAACATCGTGGAACGTTTACATTCTGCTTTTCCGCTAGCAAAGCACCTCTAATAAAGTTTACACCAGTTATACCGTTTATTCTGATATGTATTTTTGCCAAATTATAAGGCAGACTAAGCGGTTCTAGACTTATTATATTTCTAGCCCCATTTATTTTGTAAAATATCGCAGTATCCCCTATACTACCTCCAATATCAACTACATCTCTACCTTTAACTCCTTCAATGCGGTATATGTTATAGTTAAATGTTTCCATTAATATACCTAGCATTACAAGAAACTTTACTTTCCCATTAGTCCATAGTCCATCTTCTACTCTCCATCCTAATTTCTTAGCTTCTTCAGAAAGATTTAGAGCTAAAAGTGGATTATCATCAAAGTAACTTAACCCGTCTACATCGCATCTAAATATTCTAATTTCCTTATTTATTACCATTTGTTCCTCAGACAAATCTAGGGACGTTACCTTGTTATTTAAGATAGAATAGGCCAATTGTTCAAATAATCTTCTACTTACCTTTATAGCATTACCTTCAACTTTTAAAGTTATTAATGGCTTCTTCTCAATATATTGTAGTATTGTAGAATACGTATTATCAAAAAAATTATTCAGTTTTCTAATATTTCTTAACTCTTTTAGATGAGATAATTTCATTACATATACCCATGTCTTCTCAATATCTCCATTATGTTCTCTTTATCTTGTGCCCTGCCTGCTCTTTCTGGAGTGTTTTCTAGGTCTTGTTCCCATGCAGGTTTAGTATCAGTTGGCTTAGTCTCATATTTATCATCAATGCTCCTAAATCCCTTATAATAAAGTGGGTGAATAGGTAATTTATTTGTTAAGATAAAATTCCATACATCTCTCTCGGTAAATAACAAGATTGGATGAACTCTAAAGTGTTTAGGGTTCTCTCTGGCTGAGAAGAAGGTTTCTGTTGAGCGTGCAGGATTTTCATCCCATCTGTCTCCTACTATTAATGCATCTATATTGTATTCTTCAATAGCCTCCTTGAGTGGAACTGTTTTTAAGAGGTGATTAGCAGCAATATTATTTAATGCATAAAGGAAAGTATCCTTAGAATATCCTACATTCTCTAACTCTTTTCTATCTTTTTCTGAAAGATCTGATATCTTTATTACATCTCCATACTTATGCCCTTTTAACCTTTCATTACCTTTAACTATTAAGTTAACGTTCCAGTCTTTCTTTACTTCATCAATAAATTTCCATGTTTCATCGAAATGCATGTAATGATCTATTATTATTGCTTCTAACGGTTTGCCTAATTTTTCAGAAACTTTTCTAGCGAAATATAATGACAATGTACTGTCTTTCCCACCACTCCAAACTACCACAACTCTTTTAAAAGTATTATAGGCTGCTTCGATAACTAATTCAGCGATCTTTGCCTTATATTCAAGGGGTAAATATTCTACTCTTTTTTTATTTTTATTCTGTAATAATGACACGATATAACTTTCTGGAGTTAATCCAGTTGAAGATGCTATCTCATATAATTGCTCTGCTATTTTTCCTCGTAAAGTTATACTTGACATTTATAAATTTCTCCGTAGATCGTCGATTTAAAGTTTTCTTTCACAATTCGAGTATATGTCGATAGTGTCGTCGTTAAGTTATTTATATTTGTATAACGAGTATTACTTATGGGTAGGAAGCCTGTATTTAGGCAAGACGTTTCTTGTCCCTCTTGTGGTAGTCATCATGTTGTTAAGTGTGGTAGGCC
>Ga0209451_10105_pt1 | contig 9363 bp, 1 predicted proteins | sample Arccon1NAG2MetaG_FD_184743 | JGI IMG/M metagenome (GOLD analysis project Ga0209451, IMG submission 184743) | Archaeal communities from Yellowstone National Park, Wyoming, USA - Archaeal consortia 1 (NAG2) MetaG (SPAdes) (version 2) | ecosystem: Environmental > Aquatic > Thermal springs >...
TTCGAAGAACTCCAATTCCAATTTTTATTCCCTACTATTTCCGTTGTTTTCCTTTTTCCTTGTTTCGTTTTGGGTTAGGTTGTTATCCTAAATTCATTATCTTTATGAAGAATTCCTTAAGATCCCGGGAAAACCCGGGAATAGTAAAAAAGATAAGAAAGAGTAATATAATACTAATAAAAAGAGAGGAGAAGAAAAACTTATAAGAAAGGGAGAAGAAAAGATTAAATAGAGGGTTAAAAAACCCTCAGCTAATCTACTATAGAATTGAAAGGACGGTACACCTGTACCACACTCCGTTAGGAAAGCGATGCTAATCTACTATAGAATTGAAAGTCAATATGTCAACAAAAAAGGCGTTAAACTTGTTATCGAGCTAATCTACTATAGAATTGAAAGACACTCAGACATATATCTCTTTACAACTCTTTCTGAAACGCGCTAATCTACTATAGAATTGAAAGACGATGCAGAAGATATAATTCGTGGATACTACGAAAGTCAGCTAATCTACTATAGAATTGAAAGTTCGTTGTAGCGGAACGATAATGTAACACATACTGTCCGTGGCTAATCTACTATAGAATTGAAAGTGCAAAACTGATAAAAAGATTGATAAGAAAAAAATTTTAAGCTAATCTACTATAGAATTGAAAGACTACATATGAGCCTATTAAAACTCCCATTAACACTAAAGCTAATCTACTATAGAATTGAAAGGAGAATTTGATTATGTAATTATTCCCAAAAGTGATGTAGTGCTAATCTACTATAGAATTGAAAGTTAACACTTTTATACTTTTGCAAGACATCATTTACAGAAATTTTTGCTAATCTACTATAGAATTGAAAGGTTCTTCTTTTAAATTATCTAAATTTAAATTCTCATCTTCTTGCTAATCTACTATAGAATTGAAAGTATACAAAATATTATGTATATGAGTTTGTTTGTTTATGCGTAAAAGCTAATCTACTATAGAATTGAAAGATGCGTAAACCCATTCTGATACTGCAGATCCTTGTCGATTGCTAATCTACTATAGAATTGAAAGGCAATTTTATTTTTATTTTTTGTATAAAGTAATATTCTCGGGCTAATCTACTATAGAATTGAAAGTTGTACACTGGCCCCTCTATTGAAACTGTAAGAATAATATTACAAGCTAATCTACTATAGAATTGAAAGATGTTTGTTAGGTAATTGTCTCGCCCCCATTTTGCAATTTAAGCTAATCTACTATAGAATTGAAAGCACAAAGAAGTTTTGGTGGAACCCATGGAATGAATACATGCTAATCTACTATAGAATTGAAAGACAGTTACACAATATCGCCTTCCCACGAGATGCAGTAATACGAGCTAATCTACTATAGAATTGAAAGACTTTGATAGCATGTTAACATCAGATATCTTAAGCTACTTCCCGCTAATCTACTATAGAATTGAAAGATTACAAAAACGTCTGAAGACGTTCACGGCGGCGACGAGCTAATCTACTATAGAATTGAAAGGCCCCTGGAGGGCCACGTAGTAAAAATGCTGGTAACGTTTTGCTAATCTACTATAGAATTGAAAGTCAAATTAATCAAGCAAATTCCCAACCTCAACCTACTCTGCTAATCTACTATAGAATTGAAAGATCTTTTGTTCAACCTCTTTTTGCGTATCTTTTTGTGTGGCTAATCTACTATAGAATTGAAAGTTCATTTCCTTAGATATCATCTGACGCATCATGGGGTTTTTGCTAATCTACTATAGAATTGAAAGAAAAAGAGCTGGCTAAGCGGACTAGAGAAGAACAGAAACGTTTGCTAATCTACTATAGAATTGAAAGATACGTAGTCTGACGCAACAAGTGAGGGTGTTAACGATAAGAAGGCTAATCTACTATAGAATTGAAAGAATGCCCCCCCATTTCCTTCTGTTTCCCCAGCGGAGCTAATCTACTATAGAATTGAAAGAAGCATAATACCCCTTGCGGCGAAGGGATTGGTCTCCTATAAGCTAATCTACTATAGAATTGAAAGAGGTACTACCAAAGATGGTAGAGCATTTAAGACCGTACGCGCTAATCTACTATAGAATTGAAAGTTTTTCCAGGGGCTTTCTTTGAAGACCCCAGGCCTGATGGCTAATCTACTATAGAATTGAAAGAGTCTATAACAAACGTAACAAACGAGCCTATAATACCGTTTACGCTAATCTACTATAGAATTGAAAGTTTGCATAAAAGAAACCCTTGACTGGGAGCATGTAATAAGCTAATCTACTATAGAATTGAAAGTTATGATAGACTGAACCAGTTAGTATGCCACAGTATGGTTCAGCTAATCTACTATAGAATTGAAAGACCTGGACAAGCGGGTCAAGGTTATTTCCCAAGCACGCCACCAATGCTAATCTACTATAGAATTGAAAGTACAGATTGAAGCTCCGAAGGGAAACAAGGTAGCAGCAATGCTAATCTACTATAGAATTGAAAGAACAATGACAACAAAATTGCTATAATTGCGGTTGAATTACCGAGCTAATCTACTATAGAATTGAAAGATTGCTAGAGTGCATACCAGTAGTTGTTGAACACTTATCTGCTAATCTACTATAGAATTGAAAGGAACCGTTAGGCCCTACAACGATACTTACTTTCCCAAACTGCTAATCTACTATAGAATTGAAAGTCAAATCCCAAAAACAAACCTCCAAAATCAGACAAAATTAGCTAATCTACTATAGAATTGAAAGCGTCATTGAACCACTGTTGTCGAGTATTAAAAAGACTTGCGAGCTAATCTACTATAGAATTGAAAGACTTTGCCAACATCATCAGAAGTGCTAGACTGGACTTCATGCTAATCTACTATAGAATTGAAAGCTATCTGCTCAATCTCAATTTTTACTTCTTCTTTAGTAGGCTAATCTACTATAGAATTGAAAGATCAAATATTTCTGACATACTACAACTAGGATCTCTTTTAGCTAATCTACTATAGAATTGAAAGTTTGGTTATCTAAAATCGCTGAGAGACGCTATGATGGTTTGCTAATCTACTATAGAATTGAAAGAAATTTATGAGTGTTTATATATTTTTTAGTACCTAATTTGGCTAATCTACTATAGAATTGAAAGAAGATTCTTTGCTTCCATACCTGAGAAAGGGATATAAATAGCTAATCTACTATAGAATTGAAAGTTAATTCTTTCTTCAACTAGTAATATTATTGTATCGCTTTTGCTAATCTACTATAGAATTGAAAGGGATATAAACTTAGAAATAGAACTATTCGAGAAGAATATAGAGCTAATCTACTATAGAATTGAAAGAATGGTATATTGGTGCTTATTCCGTTTCCAATAAATGTTGCTGCTAATCTACTATAGAATTGAAAGATCCTAAAAGAACAATATGAAGCACTAGAGAAGGCTAAGAGCTAATCTACTATAGAATTGAAAGTCACCACCCCCACCACCACAAGTCAAACCTTCACCCAGCTAATCTACTATAGAATTGAAAGTAGCTTGATCCTTCTCCTCAATTCCACCTCCTCCACCTCCTGCTAATCTACTATAGAATTGAAAGCGTTGTAGCTAGAAGCGTATATTAACGTAAAGTGTCTAAGCTAATCTACTATAGAATTGAAAGAAGAACTACCAACGCCTCAACTTGTCATATACGACAACTAGCTAATCTACTATAGAATTGAAAGGTTGTCGTTGTTGTTACGTTTATTAACGTTATTAGACGTAGGCTAATCTACTATAGAATTGAAAGAGAAAGATGATTTTAACCACAACTCGTTTTGAATTAACGAGCTAATCTACTATAGAATTGAAAGACTGGTTCTTTAGTTGATAAATCGATGTAAAGTTGTGCGTGCTAATCTACTATAGAATTGAAAGCTACTGTAAACTAAACGTATGTTAGGCCCTCCGAAATTTAGCTAATCTACTATAGAATTGAAAGCCCTTTTCTTTGACTAATAATGCAGTCTTCGTATGGCTAGGCTAATCTACTATAGAATTGAAAGAAAACAAATTTAGAAATTGCGTTATCGGGAATATACTACTAGCTAATCTACTATAGAATTGAAAGATTAATGGTAAAGTCATAACTAGCCATAATAGAGTAATGCGTGCTAATCTACTATAGAATTGAAAGAGCCCCTTTTTCACCACCTCTGGAAATATATAATTACTAGCTAATCTACTATAGAATTGAAAGGTTTTTTTCACACACTCCACCAGTTTCGCTTCTTCCTTTAGCTAATCTACTATAGAATTGAAAGGTTCATCTGACCTCCTCCCCGTCCGTGAGGGCGGGGTAGGCTAATCTACTATAGAATTGAAAGTTGATTGATTTGTTTTTGGTTGTGGATTTGTTTTTTGAGCTAATCTACTATAGAATTGAAAGTATATTCAGGATAAGGAAACCCTACGACGAACACGGGCTAATCTACTATAGAATTGAAAGTTTTCGATATTGGGGGCCAATTTTCCGGGGCTAACTTTACGCTAATCTACTATAGAATTGAAAGGTATTGAAGGTGTTAGCAAAACCTTCAAACACGTTAAGGGCTAATCTACTATAGAATTGAAAGTGATTTATTTCTTGATTCGTCTTCTCTTCTTTTTCACTCATGCTAATCTACTATAGAATTGAAAGTATTGTTTCATTAAACTTTCCAATTGTATATTTTGAACTCGCTAATCTACTATAGAATTGAAAGTGATTTTTACATTGTAACATCCAAATACGGGACTAAGGGCTAATCTACTATAGAATTGAAAGTAGGGTCATTAATGCAATAATTACAATATTCAATATTCTCAATGCTAATCTACTATAGAATTGAAAGGGATGATTAGCTATTTCTGGGTACGACGTCACGTGGATCGTGCTAATCTACTATAGAATTGAAAGTAACATTCTCTATTTCTAATGCCAATCCTAACGCCACTTAGCTAATCTACTATAGAATTGAAAGTGATAAGATTATTACTACGCGACGATTTGCCTAAACAAACGAGGCTAATCTACTATAGAATTGAAAGTGCGTCCGTCATAACTATTACGCAACCTGTTGCACAGCAGGGCGTGCTAATCTACTATAGAATTGAAAGGTTATATTTATTTTTCTTTATCTTACCGTTTTTCATGTTGAGCTAATCTACTATAGAATTGAAAGTCAATCTGGAAAAGTGACGTTCTACGCTAATTATCAACCTGCTAATCTACTATAGAATTGAAAGAGTTCATATTTCTTCGCAAGCGTATACAAGAGAAAGAGCAAGCTAATCTACTATAGAATTGAAAGTCCAAGGACAACAGTCATGACTCTGACGAGGAGGAGGAAGGCTAATCTACTATAGAATTGAAAGATGTATTATTCTGTTTACATCATTAATTTTTCCCGCACTTCTGCTAATCTACTATAGAATTGAAAGTCAAATTATAATGCATAACTTAAAAATTTCTGTAAATGATGTGCTAATCTACTATAGAATTGAAAGAATTAAGTACAGATACCAGTTTAGGGCAGCAAGTATACAAGCTAATCTACTATAGAATTGAAAGATACCATACCGTTTACCAGCGGGTGCGTCAAGTTATACGGCTAATCTACTATAGAATTGAAAGTTGGTGCCAGCGCAGGTAGAGAAATACGTAAAGAAAATCAAGCTAATCTACTATAGAATTGAAAGACAGCTACACCACCCAGTGCTACTGCTACTGGAGGAGGCTAATCTACTATAGAATTGAAAGACAAGATACGCAAACATCGGTATTGATATACCCATTAGTCCGCTAATCTACTATAGAATTGAAAGAGAGTTGTAGTGTCCTTTATTGATTCTATTGCGCTAATTGTAGAGCTAATCTACTATAGAATTGAAAGAATTTTATTAACTTTAATATTTTCTATATTCTAGTTCTATGCTAATCTACTATAGAATTGAAAGTGCCTTGTCAACTCGTGAACTAAATTAATTTCATCATCTTGCTAATCTACTATAGAATTGAAAGAATACTGACATTTTCGTGATGGATTGCGAGGGTTGTGAAGCCGCTAATCTACTATAGAATTGAAAGTTTATTCCTTCTAATTGACTATCAATATTCTTAAAGCGCTAATCTACTATAGAATTGAAAGGAAACAGCATATTGATTAATTGATTGATTGAATTTAAGCGCTAATCTACTATAGAATTGAAAGAAAACTCTTTATCATCTTATCATAGATCAGCTAAAAGCTAATCTACTATAGAATTGAAAGGTAAGGTAACACTTTCCAAGATGTTGACTCTACGTTGTTCATCTAATCTACTATAGAATTGAAAGATCTAGGCACGACGAAATCATATACCTCAAACTACTTCCTCCCGCTAATCTACTATAGAATTGAAAGACAAAATTGGTTTGTACACCGTAACGCTACCTTTAATGACTGCTAATCTACTATAGAATTGAAAGAGAAAATATCAAAATCGACGAAGATCAACTAGTAGAGCTAATCTACTATAGAATTGAAAGGAAATGTTCGTTATTATGATATAGCCAGTTCTACTGGATAAGCTAATCTACTATAGAATTGAAAGTCTTTTTTTGCTCCTATTCTGTTCCCAAATGCAACTCTAATTGCTAATCTACTATAGAATTGAAAGACGTTTAGTTCATAATTCGTATTGTAGGAGTATTCCCTCCCGTGCTAATCTACTATAGAATTGAAAGATAAATCAATATTGACAATCGCTGATGATAAACTAGAATCGGCTAATCTACTATAGAATTGAAAGCTTGTGTGCTTTCTTTTCTTTTGGGAAACGTGCTAAACCTTGCTAATCTACTATAGAATTGAAAGTCTTGTTGTGTGGTCTCTTTAAACGAATTTTGACTTTTTTCTGCTAATCTACTATAGAATTGAAAGAATAGAGCCATTTACCAAGGCTTTGGTCTTAAGGTAGCTAGCTAATCTACTATAGAATTGAAAGATTTTATTAGCATGGCAAAGAGGAAACAATTTTGCTACATTGAGCTAATCTACTATAGAATTGAAAGTAAATTTTGCTTTTATCTCATCAGGACTTAATAATCCATAAAGCTAATCTACTATAGAATTGAAAGGTACTTTTCAACTCTTCAGGCGTAAGTGAAACTAAAAGCTAATCTACTATAGAATTGAAAGACCACGGTGCGTGGATTTTAAGGATTGCAAATTTCTGCTAATCTACTATAGAATTGAAAGATTTTTTTCAAGTTTAAGAGATATCAAGTTTGGGATGGAAAGCTAATCTACTATAGAATTGAAAGAAATTTGAAATAGTCAAAAATAGTAACTATAAAAGTTAAGCTAATCTACTATAGAATTGAAAGAAAATTACTGCTTATTTCCTTTCAGAGCTTACGTCCAATGCGTGCTAATCTACTATAGAATTGAAAGAAGTTGTATTCCAATTTTCTTTCAACGCTGCAGAGATAAATGCTAATCTACTATAGAATTGAAAGTTTAATCTTTGAATCTGTATGTTTGCCATCTTTTCATCTGCTAATCTACTATAGAATTGAAAGTCTAAGGAAGTTTGTAATCGCGTCTTTCGGAGTATCGGAAGTGCTAATCTACTATAGAATTGAAAGTTAAAATATTATAAACGGATTCGCTTAAAACTTCTCTGCTGCTAATCTACTATAGAATTGAAAGAATACTTAGCACAGACGTTCAGTCATAAAAAAAGACGATACTGCTAATCTACTATAGAATTGAAAGTTCTAGGGCGGAAGTCAACTAATAATTTTTAAACAGCGCTAATCTACTATAGAATTGAAAGACAGTCCTCCATGAACTTCTTAACTTTTTTCTCAGATAGGCTAATCTACTATAGAATTGAAAGAACCCAGGTGCAAACTTATCTGGCAGGGCTTGAGAAGACTGCTAATCTACTATAGAATTGAAAGAAGATGATGATGAAGAAGAATATGAATGCCCAGAACGCAGCTAATCTACTATAGAATTGAAAGTAGTTGCATATTTGACAAATTTGTCATCAACGTCTTTACCATGCTAATCTAGTATAGAATTGAAAGTTATCGAGCCTAGGATGTCAATATTCTTTTTCTCAGCAGTGCTAATCTACTATAGAATTGAAAGAACACTTGAGCTATTTGACTTATGGAGTAACCCTTTTGAACTAGCTAATCTACTATAGAATTGAAAGAGTCCGCTACCATACGTCACACTAAACGTTACATCTTCATAATGCTAATCTACTATAGAATTGAAAGATTCACGAGGACGGCATACCTTTTGGAGTCCTTAGGATAGCTAATCTACTATAGAATTGAAAGAGTAGTAGTCTTATTGCAGATAACAAATCTAATGAAAGCAATGCTAATCTACTATAGAATTGAAAGAGAATATATGGAGTTGTTCTCCTTCCTTCAAGAGCAAAAGGCTAATCTACTATAGAATTGAAAGGTTTTACATATTTATCCACTTCAAGATTTGGATAAAGCTATGCTAATCTACTATAGAATTGAAAGTCAGATCGCTACACTAGCCACAACGTTCCTGCTTTACCTCTTGCTAATCTACTATAGAATTGAAAGTTGATATAGTAGCAAAATCTGAGTGTTCTGAAAAACTAATTTGCTAATCTACTATAGAATTGAAAGAAATAGTGTCGTCAAAACCGCCCATTCTTGTGTTTCGATACTGCTAATCTACTATAGAATTGAAAGTAGTCCAAGCGGAAGCTTAGAGGCTGACCTGAATAAAAAGGTATTGCTAATCTACTATAGAATTGAAAGGGAGGAAGCTGAATGTAATAGATATTTCCTTGTTCTTTTGGCTAATCTACTATAGAATTGAAAGAATATTTTTTAATTTTATTTAAATCCATTTCCTTTTTAATAAGCTAATCTACTATAGAATTGAAAGTAGACTCAAGAACTGGTAATCCAAAGCCTTCAGTCCCAGAGCTAATCTACTATAGAATTGAAAGGTCACTTTTCACTTTACCTTCTTTGAAATTTGTTATTTTGCTAATCTACTATAGAATTGAAAGTTAATTGCTGACGATTTAAATAAACTCATTGACGCAATTGGTTAATCTACTATAGAATTGAAAGTTAGTGTATATTACCCTTGCAATTACTTCGTCTTCACATATTTGTTAATCTACTATAATAACGCCCTTCAACCTCTCCCTAAGTATATTGTCGGCATCTATTGTTCTCTTCTTGCGGATCTTGTAGAATTTTATGTAGGGAATTTTCAGTCTTTTTCTCGCTATTCTCCAAGCTGTTACGTGAGAATGTCCGGAATGTAATTATCTGAATGAATATATAAATGGAATGATAAATATTAATA
>Ga0209451_10106_pt1 | contig 9325 bp, 8 predicted proteins | sample Arccon1NAG2MetaG_FD_184743 | JGI IMG/M metagenome (GOLD analysis project Ga0209451, IMG submission 184743) | Archaeal communities from Yellowstone National Park, Wyoming, USA - Archaeal consortia 1 (NAG2) MetaG (SPAdes) (version 2) | ecosystem: Environmental > Aquatic > Thermal springs >...
CGTGCTGGCCCTTGTACTCTACTCCTTATATATCATATTCAAGGGGGAGGTGGGGAGAGAGGAGTTTAGATTATTATTAATTCTTTTATTTCCTGATTTATTCAATCCAGAGAATTTTACATTTAATGTAATTGAAACACTTATTTACACTATAGATTTATTTTTAAGGAGGTGATTTTGGGTCTACCGAAAAGGAGGAGGATCAGAACTTTAATGCCATCAGTATAAGCAGGGAAGAATTTCTCAACGACTAAAACGGCTGTAGGTATTGAAATAATGACGGCGAGAAAGGTAATTAAAGACAGCACGCGAAAAGAGATAGAAGACATTTTCTTCTCGTCTTTTCCCAAAGCCTTGTAAAATGATGCTGTAGGTAAGAGAACTCCGCTCATTGAACCTAAAACCATTGAAGGCACTCCAGCTACTAAAGCTGAAAACTGGTATAAACCCAGATAGTAGGAACCTAGTAAGTAGGCAGTTGTAACTCTGTCACCTTGTGAAGAGAAGGAAAGTTGCTGAAGAAGATAGATAAAGAGGTAAACCTTCCCTGAAGTGCTTATAGAGAAAGAAGGTCAGACTTCTATATGGTTTCACGATTTAACCTCCTCATGCTCCTTGTCCAGCCCCTATGCCTAGGGCTCTTATCTGAATGGTGATTTAGCTTATCAAGTAAACTGCCCTTAAAAAGAAGAGAAGGTCAACTAATATCATCTTAATTATTGTTTTAAAAACTAATAGTTATTTAAAATATTTATCATCCCAAATTTAACGTGATTTGACTACCATATCCTAAAACATTATATTTAGTTATCGGATTAGCGCTCATTACAATACTACCCTCAAGAACAGCTTTTACTATCTCCTTCCTTTTCTTATTTCTAATGTCAAAACCCATGCCTATAATGCCAAGTTCTCCTATGAATCTATTAGCTTCATTCACGGGCAAAGGAGATAATAAAATTCCATTATTAGTATTCTTGCTACAGTTGAAGGTCTCCTTATCAAGTATACTTAGTTTTACTATCCTTCCTTCTCCACCCAAAAAAGCAATCTTACCATCTAATGCCCTTTTAATTTCATTTTTATCACCAGTTAGAATGACATGAATTTCGGCATCTATCGAAACGTAATTCGCGATATACAACATTCCTTCTTTAGTAACCTTTTTATCCCTGTCAAGCCCTATTCCTAATCTAGGTTGAATGAATACAACGGATGATAAATCTTCTCTTGTTAATTCACTTATTTCAGTATCTATCTTGTTATAGTCGATCTTCTCTTTATCTTCATCTTTATAAAACTTAATTATATCGTAAATTTTGTCTCTAATACTTTCATATAATTTATCCAAAGGAGCTTTAATAAGAGTGAACACACCCCCTATTTTTAGTGGAACGTAAGCGTAATTCTCTTTAACTAATAGAGGGCCACAAATCTCGTTTATCGGTTTCATGTTCTCCTTTACTTCATCTATCCAATTTTCCTTAACTACTCCTTTATATAATAAGGACGCTAACATTCCTGCTATTGTAGAGGGTCTAGGAATTAGTAAAGATTTAGCATATGATGCCGGACCTTTAGTTTCTATATCAAATTCTCCAGAAGATCTTAGCATTAATTGTTCTAAAGGTTTAATTACTAAGGTTACTTTCTCACTCACCCTTCTCAGCCCCTAAGATATTGCTTAAAGCCTGAAATAGATTATATGCTAAAGTCCTAGAGTTATTATCAGATTTGATTTCAAGCTGTATTAAATCTTTATAATCATTAAAACTAAATTTTAATTTTTTATCTAACCTATTTCTATTGATCAAATAGTCTAAATATATAGCTAAGAGTTCATCTTTAATTTTTCCATTATTAAGTAATTCATCAGATAAAACATCGTAAATAACACTTTTTGATAATTTTTCTTGTTTAATTAGTTCATAAAGTTTACGTAATAGTTCTAGGCTCTTACCAATACTATTAAGATATTCGTCAATATCACCTTCATAAGGTCTCTTAATGGATAATGGAAGAACACTAGCCGAACCCCTATATTTAACTATCACTATATCCTTTTTATAATTCCCACATCTTATCCTCTCTTTCCCATCTTCAAGTAAATTATAAGAATCCTCCAATACCAACTGTGATGGGTATTTTATATGGGAAAAGTAAATTACATAGCTACGTCCTACTAAGGGAAGTAAGCTAAAATATGCGTTATTTAACTTAACAAATCCCTTACTCTCAGCCTGCGTGAATTCGCCAATATTATCCCTAATTATCCCCGCTATTGCTTTACGACTCTTTTCGACGAATTCTAAAGCTTTCTCCACTGGTAAAATCGCTAATAAGTCATCACCACCTGCGTAGACCACGAAACCATCTAAATCGTTTGCTAACTTTATCTCCATAAGTAATATTCTATTTAACATGCTACTAATGCTAACGTGCCATGACGGGAACAGAACCAGTCTATCTCTTCTTCGATTTTCCTCAATAAACTTATTGATCTGATCTATTATGTTATTTGTCAATTCCTCATCTTTTATTTCTTTTTTTATAATTTCTTTTGCTTCGCTTTCCTTATTATTTAACATAAGCTTCATAACGTTTTTATACGATCCCTCTCCCGCGTTTCCTAAATATCTCCTAATAGCATCCTCAACAACATTTTCTTTGCCATCTTTTTTACCACCGTAAAAAGTAGAGTCTATGATACCAGCAAGATAAGGAGTTAGTTTACCCTCTAATAAGTCGCCTAGATAATCTGTATCTGCTCTAATGAGGGCATAATAAGGTGATAAAGTCTTATCTCTTGTTCTTCCAAACCATAGGATTTCTGGGTCTTTAAGAATTAAACATCTTTTATCCTCGGGATAAGTTTCATAGTATTTCCACAAGGATATTGTATCTCTTATTTCCTCGCACTTTAATTCCTCATTTTTAAACCCCTCATATTTTTTGTAAGATGCTATGTGACTCACTGATGGGATAAAAACTCTTTTATTCTCTATCTCTTCTTGTCTAAAATCCCCATTATTTACTAGAACTTTAAATACTTCCGGTCTCATACCTAATCCTCGTTTAATTAAACACCACGGACACAACTTCTCCCCTGGTGAAAGTACAACCTTTAAATCATCAAGCTTTTCATCACCTATTTGTTCCCCTATAATTCCCTTAACAAATTCCTTATACTCTTCATCACCTTTAGGTAAAATTAAAACAGCTGGCAATACACCACAAACACTGCAATACTCAAATCCTCTACTACTCTTCCCTATGTCATCTTGTTTATAATACTCAAAGTTTGATAACTGAGTAACTGGAGAAGTACGGGATAACTTATGCTTCTTAAACTCACTAACTAGCTTAATATATTTATTATCAAAGTCCATATAATCAGGTTCCTTGTCTTCATCCTTCTCGTCATTAGGTATTTCTGTAATAATAACTCTCAATGACAACGGGGGCTTTTCCTTGAATTCTTGTACGCTGGTTATACTCATTACTTTATGGAAAACAGCCCAGAAATAATCATTGGGATTATTGGAAGCATATTCTATTAGGAAACTTACTAATTTTTTCCATCCTTCTTTGAACTTCTCATCTATATAATTACGGATACATTTCTCATATTTGTGTTGAGAATTCTGATCTCTTTCGCATTGAAGATCTAGTTCTCTTTCAACATACCTTATCCCTGGCAATATTAAAGTGGCTCTAGCTGGGATTATAGCGTATGGAGGAATACCTAACTTTTTATATGTTTCATCATTGTTAAATATGTATTTCGTAATGGAATTAACAACTTCATGGATAACTCTTTCACTATTTTCTTTATCTTTAAGGTATTTATTGTAAATATATGAAGCAAAGAAGGGATTAAATCTTAATGACGGGAACAGCACTACATCAGCTCCAAACTTTTTTACTATGTTAATTAATACGTACCACACTAGGGCTGACAATAAATAACTTGAAGCCCACAAATCTCTGAGCTTCCTGGACTTATTTATGTAGTCCGCAACACCTATTACGTCTAACCCTACTAGGAATTTACTAGTGCCATAAAACCAATTTAATATCGACGCAGTAGCGTATAAATGGTCAAAAATTGAGTGAGTAGGGACTCTAGTTTCTGCCGGACCAACGGAATAACCTTTAGCTATCCATAACAACTCGTAAAGGAAGTAGAATACGTTATAAGTCTCAACGCTTATCCCGTTAAGATTTAAGGCCTTAAATACATTCGAAATATAGTCGAATAACTGAATGATGTCTTCATTAGAATAAGGATCTTTAAAGAAACATTCTGCATTTATAGGTTCTTCTTCACACCCAATTGTTTTTAATTTGACTTGAAGCTCTGGTACTAAAAAGTTCTTAAGCTCTATATTGTCATAGTTTGCGAAAAGTATCTTTCTCCATTTATTGTATAAAGTTGATGTTAAATATCTATCAAACTTACTTGCTTTTCCATCGGCTCTATTAACTATAGATTTCTTATTTTTGATACGTTTTTTAATTATCTTCATTGTATTATTTTCATTTAAAAAATCTAAATGCGATATTAACTCTATCGCTATATCTTTATGTCCAATTTTATTTTTGGTTAAGCTAGATAGATACTTAAATTTGGCATTTTTTAAATACTGTTTCGATACACGATATCGTGTACATTTTAACATAAACGGCTTATTCGGTGGGTCATGAAGTAAAGCTGCAAACTTTTCTTTAATTATCCCTTCTAAACTCTTCATCAATTTTTCACGCTCCACAAGATTCCATTTACCGTGAATTGAGAGAAGCCTAACGTAGTCTTAGCCCCTATTCCTTCTTTACTCATTTTAAAAATCAAATCTTTTATAATCTCTTTTTCTTTATCATCCAAGTTTTGATCTTTATAATAAACTAAAAATTCAAATGTCACTCCAGAGGCAATTGCAAGTAATATTACGGGATTAGGGTTTACCTCTGTCTCTTGCTTTACATTGCTAGTGTAATGCGGTGTTATTATTTCTGGTAAAAATGTATTTCGTTCCGCACTTATTGGAAATGCATCAGTTATCATTAGAAGTCCCTCATTATTTTCTGTTCCAAATAATTTTTCTACTAGTCTCTTATCTTTATCCTCAATACAACTTCTCAAAATTCCCTTAATTTCAGAGGCTGGGATATATGGGGCATTAAATATTGGATCAAAAGAGATTCCAGATTCAAAAATGGTAAATCCAAATTGAGTGGAAACCCCTATAAATGTCTTTGAAGAAGTCTTTATCCTGACATCAATAAGGCTGTACTTTAGCTTTTCCAGTATTTCCTTTGTATTATTAATTACGTTACGTAACATAGAAAAGTCCGGTTTATAGCTAATTGACAATAATTCGGCTATCTGTCTTTTCTTTAAATTATATATATCTTTGATAGAATATCTTTGTTCTTGGTTATTTTTAAATCTAATATAATTTTTATATATTTCAGCAATAGGTATGTTTTCAAAATCATCTAGTTCCTTTTCACCAGCTTTATTATTGGAGTAAAGTCTAAGTATGCTCATGATAATTCCCTCTAACTGTAATATGGAATAAAGATTGATATATTGAAAATTAGTATTAATAGATGAAAAATACGTTTCGTCGATATATTTTAATAATCTAAATAAACTCAGTGAACCTCACCCAACTTTTGTTGTGCATTTTTTATGAATCGGGCTATCTCCTCTTTGTAGCATTCAATGAAACTATGCGAAGAATTTGCATCACTATATCTGTCTAGTAGATACCAGATTAGATAATACTTATTTCCTATATATAAGATCTTAAATCTAAATGCTGAGGGAAGCCTAATGTCGTCACGTTTTCTAGGTCTGCCAAGTATTTTATTTGCAAAAGTTGGATTGCTTATATTGGTAGATAATGTTAATTCGCCTAAGGCGTTAAGATATTTTAACGGATCATTAATTTCCCTTGCGTAAAGATACTTAAGTGAGTAAGTCGAAATATAAAATACATTATTTACCTTACTTGTGTTTCCAATTTCATTAATCCAGTTTTCGCTTAATTTTTTAAGACTATCAAAATCTATCAACGTTCTAATAAAATCGGTAATTTTATTTTCATCAGATATTTTTGAAAACTTGTTAAATAACGACACTAAATCCTCACATAAATCATTATTACGGCATTCAATTGGAGTAGGTGATAATGAGCCCATTCCCCTACTCGTCATCCTTCCAATTCCTCCCAGTATTAAGTAAACAAATAATGAATAAAGAGTAAATTTTAACTTTTTAACTTTATTTATATCTAATTCGTTCTTTTCATTTTTTAATCTTTCCGTATCCACTTTAATACTTATTGTAAACTTAACCTCTTTCGGCATTAGAACTGTCGTAATAAGATCTAAAATAATCCTCATTAACTCATTTAATTCGCGACCATTTAAGTCTTTTACTTTAAGTCCAGTATTATTATATCTAAGCATATCCAACTTGATTCTAGGTATAGATAAGAAGTCCCTCATGTTGTCTATTGTTAAATGTTTATCTAAACCTTCAAGCTTCAGCTCACCAACTCCTTCAATAGAGATTTTCTTATTATCAAAGTCAATAACTATGAATTTATCATCTGGTTTTGGATCTCTATCGTCTCTCCTAACTCTTATACTTTTTAAATTATTATAGGTATCAATATTAATAACATAAACATTTTTTATAATCTTAACATTAGGATTTTGTACTTGAATAATAATATTATTTTGACTAGATACATTTCTTTGATTAATGACTTGACCTTTTTTGAAAAAGTCTTGCAAAAATTGCCATATTTTTTTGGTCACGCTAATAAAATCATCATTAACCTTAACATCAATTCTAACTAACGACTTTTTATCCTCACTACCGAAAATGTCCTCCATAACTTTATCTATTTCAGAATACGGAACGACATAGTTCCCCTGTTTAAAAATCACGCTCTCCAATAAAATCCTTGTCCACCATTTCCACAGCCCCTTTATTTCAGTAGCCCTTATTGGTTCTTCATAGCCCACTGTTAAACTCACTGGATAACTATTGTAGCCTCCAACTATAGGGTATAAAGCTATGGCATCTATGCTCAAGATTTCTTCATACATTTATTATAGCCTCCGCAAGTCTCTTTAAAGTTAATAAATAATTCTTAGACAGTATAGTTACAATTGAGGAATTAAAATAAAGCCCGTTTAAAATTTCCTCAAGCTTTTTGGCACTCTCGCTATTATTATTATTAGGGCATAATTTACTTAAATCATTAAGTCCTAACTTATCTTTTAGTTCAGTTTTTTCGAGAAAATAAATCACTAACGCAGTAAATATTGTGTAAGCAATAGTTTGCTTTGACTCGTTTTTATCAAATTTATCAAATTTGCTTTCAGAATTACTATTAAGATAATCCAAAAAATCTATCATGACACAAATATTTGATTTTGAAAGATAAAATAGGAAAGCCGGCAAAAAGCCGCTATTTAAGACCTCTTCTGGGAAATCCCTACACCTACTTTTTAAATATTTTAAAACATCCTTATCCTCGATATTTGAAATCGTTTTAGGGAAAACATCAATTGCTAACTTGATACTATCTATCATTTTAATCAGCCCATATAAGCCTAACTATACCCTTACCTATAGTTTCATGACCTCCGATAACTAAGTAATTTAATTTATTTTTAATAGAATTAAATAATTCTAAAGCGCTCTGTGACCCACCGTCTTTCTTACCATCTTCCCTTACTAACGCCACACTCATGAAATAAGTATCATGAGGAACATATTCCTCAGACCATAAGCCCCCAATCTCAACAGTCTTTTTACACCTGTCTATCCTTATCCTCCTAACCCTAATCAAAGACCTATTAATAATATCCTTGCCTATATTACCCTCAAAGACGAAAATAGGTTTATTCACACTGGGTGGTATAAGCCTGGAATAGTTGTTTTTTAAGTCATCATTTTCCTTAAACTTAAAATAACTCTCATTAACTATTACTTCCAAGTTTCCATTTTCATCGACCTTATAGAACTTAACGTCATCATTCTTCTTATCGAGATTACCTTGAGTAAGTGAGGAAACAGCATCAAGATAAGACTTTGCAGTATCTAAAAGCTCAACAGTAGTAGCATAGGCATAAACTCCACTAAAACCATTGGAGACCGAAATTATCCTAGCTGGAATTAAGAGCAAGACCGCATCTAAAATTGAAACTTTAGACGCTTCATCCGCACTCTCATCCTTACCGAATAAATAAAATACATCACCTTTTTTACTATCTTCATAAGTTCTTAAAAGAAAGGACTTTATTGAACCCTTCAAACTTGAAGCGTAAATTATAGGGTAACCTAAACTATCCCTCTGGAAGGGTAAGTCGATCTCTTCAGAAGCAGTAGAACCGCTGCCAACATGACAATTCGTAACTGTAAATATATAAAAAACATGGGCTTTCGCAAAGTAGTTAGCCATTATATAAAAAATATATTTACTATTATATATCTTTTTTACTCCAATACTTGTGATTTATGGAAAATAACCCCTTTCTTTAAATGTATAATCAAGTAAATAGGGCTGGTATCCAGTAAGACCTAAAAGACTTTACGGGTCACCTCAAAAAATGTATTCCTAAGTAGGAAAACATGTTCATGGAGACTGAGATAATCCCTCCTAAAGTCCATATTTCAATGAAAATTGTGAGAGGACTGCAATTATCGAGACTCCCCACCTTCGGTAGACCCAAAATCACCTCCTTAAAAATAAATCTATAGTGTAAATAAGTGTTTCAATTATATTAAATGTAAAATTCTCTGGATTGAATAAATCAGGAAATAAAAGAATTAATAATAATCTAAACTCCTCTCTCCCCACCTCCCCCTTGAATATGATATATAAGGAGTAGAGTACAAGGGCCAGCACGAAGATCAACGTGCGAAAAACAAACTTAGTAGAACTAGTAAATGGAAGAAAAGCCTTAATGTTCCTATAAGAGGTCTCTATGGGACCCCTCAAAGTCGTTGCTGAAGCCTTACCTTCCCTAATCTTGATCCCACTACCCTCAACCGGAAGCCTAGCAGAACTAACGCCCTTAACCAAGATGTTCTTCCTAGAAGCCCTATCAGCCAAGAGCTTAAAACCATCAAAGGAAAAGGCCAAATCACTCAAATTAGCCAACCCAACCTTAAACAAAATTAGTCCTCCTTTCAACAAACCTTAAAACCAAAGTATGACTTACCATGCTTCCTACCCCAACCACCCTTATACTAAAGCTTGTAAAGTACTTGAGCTTAGAAACACTATAACTCATGAGG